>Ga0206128_1000234_pt1 | contig 66865 bp, 51 predicted proteins | sample Helgoland_Spring_7_FD_148601 | JGI IMG/M metagenome (GOLD analysis project Ga0206128, IMG submission 148601) | Pelagic subsurface seawater microbial communities from Kabeltonne, Helgoland, North Sea - Helgoland_Spring_Bloom_20160426_1 | ecosystem: Environmental > Aquatic > Marine > Epipelagic ... | reverse complement strand
GTCAACTGAGGCACAAGAAGAATGGCACCCAAAAGAGAAATCCCGGCCAAAGACAATCGATCTATCATGCACCAAAACTGCACCCCAATTCTCGAAATCCCTGAAACAACAAAGCCCAGCTTTCACTGGGCTTTGTTTGTACCCGGAGTGGGAATCGAACCCACACTCCAAAGGAACGCGAGTTTGAGTCGCGCGCGTCTACCAATTCCGCCATCCGGGCAAGGAGGACGGCAAATTTAGCCCACTTCTGCCGAAACCAAAGGCAAAGTCACACGGAACGTTGTGCCCGCCCCTTCTTCACTGCGCAAAACAACGATTTGACCTCCATGATATTCGCGCACAATACGACGTACTAAACTGAGTCCTAGACCCCAACCTCTTGCCTTCGTGCTAAAACCTGGGTCAAAAACCTGGCGCTGAACCCTGCGGCTCATTCCCCTTCCTGTGTCCTGAACATCTAAATATGCCACGCCAGACTCCGTGCCTAGCGTCATTTTTAGACTCCCTACCCCCTCCATTGCGTCAACGGCATTCTTGGTCAAATTCTCCAACACCCATCCAAACAAGGCAGGATTAAAGGCGGCCCAAACCACCCCCTCTGACGACACCACATCAAATTCAACCGCCCGCGGCATGCGGCGTTCCAAGTAAGCCATCGTCTCCGAAACAAACGCCCACAGGTCACCCGACAACAACTCCGGCTCCGATCCAATCTTGGAAAACCGGTCCGTCACCGTGCGCAAACGGTCCAAATCTTTGCCCAACTCCTGAAGTACGGACTCATCGACCCCCTCGCTGCGCAGCACCTCCACCCACGCCATCAGCGCAGACAGCGGCGTACCGAGTTGATGCGCGGTTTCCTTGGCCATGCCCACCCAAACACGGTTTTGCTCCGACCTCCTAAACGCGCTAAACGTAGAGTAAGCCAGCAACAAGAAGCCGCCGATGATCAACAATTGAATCACTGGGAAAAACCGCAACTGCTTGAGCACAATAGACTCGTCGTACAAAATCCACCTTCGACCAGCATCAGGCAGGTCCAATGCTATTGGAGGATTGACCGCCATCAGATTGGCGATCAAGCCCAGCGTGTCCGAGAGATCAACCTGATCAAACCGGTCTGCACGCAAGATTTTTGTCAAACTCGAATCCGCCAGCAGCACTGGAATTGAAGCAGAATTCAAGACCGTCTCAGAAATAAACGAGTGGATGATGTCATCCATCACCGTTTGCAAATCACGAAAGCGATTGCTCTGGTCATAAAACAACGTCAGCCCCTGATCGAACTCAATGACAGAACCCCTGGCCGCCATCGCATCGCGCAATGAATCCAGCTGGCTCGCTGACCGCATCGATGGCGCCACATTGATGTCAGCCTGCAAAACACTGTCCTTATAAACCAACACGGGAATTGTGCGATTGGCCTGAATGAAGCGGGTAATAAACGTCAGGTCAATCGGGGCGCCAGGCTCGGCCTCCTGAATAATGCGATACGCCTCCCCCATGAGGTCCGCCTTATCTCGCTCCTCATTGCGCAGCGAGGCAAAAAGCTCCTCGGTGTATCCCACAAGCTGAGCGCGTTGCACGATGGCTTCAGACCAGAGCTCAACCTTCCGCTGCTCCTCCTGCCGAAGCGTGTGGGCAATGTGGCCACTGGACCACAAGGTCAGCGCCACAATCGCTGTTGCGCCCGCCAAGAGAAGTATTCTCGAATATTGCTTATTTCTGATCCGCACTGTGGTAAGGCCTCGTAGGAAACGGAGAAAACCGTGGGCAAGGTATTCGGCCACCCTTCAAACTGTGGCCACACGACATCAAAAACTGAACCTTTTAAACATGAAAACGTCGACCGCAGCCGACGTTTCAATGACCATTCAGTAAAGACAGGGTCAAATTTGGTTAAGCCCTCCTCATCAATTTCACTTGGTGTAAGAGGACAGCTAAGATAGGAAATATTAACGTTCGACCAATAACAACTTTGGTTCGTCTCGTTTTAAGGTGAAAAATCGTCGTCGTCGTCCTCAACATCCACTGCCGGCGGGACCTTTAGCGTCTTGTCCACCTGCACCGAATCCGAAACAGGATGTTCAGTTTGTGTTTCAGGGGCATTCTGCTCCATATCCTCTCCCAAAATCAACCCCCTCAATCGACCCAAAGCTGACCTTCTCTCTCCTTGCCTATGGGTTTTATGAGCAGCCCGATCATATCCAAATTCGGGGGCTTCCAGGGTTCCCCCTATGGCCAAGAAAAAACGATGGCCCAGGCCGTCGTCTGCCGTTGTGCCGAATTCTTCTTCATCGGACTTCAAATCGCGCAAAGCAAAATCCAAGGTGTAGTCCATCCCACCCGAAAGCCTCTGCCATCCTGCAATGCCGACATCCATAGCGTCCGACATCACCTCGGTCGGGTCTAGTGTGAACACCCCCCTCTTTAGGGATACACGGGCTTCTAATGGTTTGAAGCGGACCCGCTTCAACCGCTTGCTCAAGTCCTCCGCGTCGGAAATAAAACGGTACTTACCCTCTTCTTTGAGCGTTTCTGGAATGCGTTGTAACAGTTCAAAGTCAAGCAATTCACCTTCCTCGATCCTCACACCCAAATCCGTCTCCCAAGCCAAATTGACCGCCTTCTGAAAATGGTGCTTCAGCATGCCATCTGCCCAGACCCTACCGCGAACATGTGATGGCAACAGCGTGCTTTGTCCAAGTCCTTGGGTCCCCTCCAAAAAAGAGGAAAAATCTGCATCGACGACCCTTCCTTCTAACGCCAAGGTCTGCTGGTCCCAAATGCCCCCTAAGTCAATGAGGCCATCAAAAGCCTGGGCGCTTAAACTGTTCAGCACCCCTTCTTGACGGCCCACATTAAAAGTGCCTTGTGCACCAACAGAACGGGCGCTCAATAGCCCCCATGTTATCTGATCGACCTCCAAAGACCAATCGACATTGGGGCCATTTCCATTCGATTGGTCCGAACCTGACGGCATATCCGACACCGCAGCGAGGAGTTCAGTGAGGTCGCAAGAAGAGGCCTGGGCTGCCACCTGAATGACATCAACACCTGACGGCTGACTGACGTTGACATCGCCTGCGACGCCCCACCCCCTGATTTGGCCTAAGTACAATTCCCATTCTTTTGGAGTGGCCATCACCCGAGCCTCTCCCACATTCAAGGGGGGAGCAGCCCCCGCTTGATCAGCCTGAAAAACCAACCCCACATCCGTTATTGTGGCTTCAAATGTTCCTTGGCTCCATGACCAAGGCTGTTGCTGACTTCGCGAAGCTGCTATGTTTCCCTCAGCACGCAACACTCCTCCCGGCTTCAATTTCCAGCCGTCCGGCAGCGCAGCTTCTTCACCTAGCCATGACATCACTCCCTCTGGGCGGGCGACCATTTCTCCGCGGATCACCAAGTCATCGACACCGTTACCAGAAGACCAGCTGCCTGAACAACGGAATTCGCCGTCTGCCGCTTGGCCGATAACCTCATCAAATACCAGGCTCCACGTATTCTTTTGAGAACAGGCCACCAACTCACCCCCATTCAGTTTTGCCGGCAATCCCTTCCACCCTACCACTAAAGATTGTGGAGCAATACGAACCGCCCAATCCTCGGTCCAATCACTGTCGGTCGGTCCAGCCCATCCACCGGGAAGCCGCCCTGAACCAACCAACACCTCAACATCTGCAGCTCCAGAAACCTCCGGCAAATCCTGCACCTCTTGGATCAGCCCTGGCGGCACCAAAGACAACAACGTTGCCCCTTGCGCACCCTGGCACAGCAGCGCCAGTGAGAAACCATCATCACTGCCCAGAACAGCCTTAAAATCCAACGACCCCTGTTCCGTCCGCGCCTGAGCATCCGATAGGGACACCGCAACATCCGCCCCTTCCAAAGTCATGTTGACAGCAGCTTCCAGGTTCACGACATCCAACCAGGTTTCTCCTCCAGCGAGAAGTTCCGAATCACCCAACACAACCGGCCCTTGCAACATCCAGTCCTGATCATTGCCCTCCGTCAAATCCAGCGATATCGAACGGCACAGCGCCGACCACAATACCGGGTCATCATGGCCCTCAGACCACCATTCGCCATCCAATTGTACCCCATTGAGCGCAAGGGAACCGACCGTCCAATCCACCCCCTCGGCATCATCTCCCAATTTCCAAAACTGCCAATTCTCCCGCCCATCAGGGTACCGCTTTACATTGATCCTGCCCCCCTTTGCCTCCACCTCCGCCAACTCAAGCCGACCAAAAAGCAAAGGCTGCCAAGCAAACACCACACCGAGTGTCTTCAATTCCACAAAGGCCTTGCCCTCTTCCACGGCGTCCTCGATCCAAACATTGCCCAAGACGACCTCGACATTGGGCCAACTGTCCCATACCGTCAGGGCCACAGAACCAACCTGAACATCCGTAAGCAAGTGCGGCTGAATCGCCTCCAAAACACGCTCTTCCAAGCCGCGGGCCTGATACCAAATCACCGCCGTCAGCGCCAACACCATCGCAACACCCAAAGACAGTACAACACGCCAGCGCGTGCCGAATCCCCTCCCTTTGGAGCGGCCCTTGTCATGCTCAGGAGGAGCGTTCTGATGTTCGTTTACTGAACCCAATCAAAATGTGATTTCAACCCGATGAAATTAGGTGCCTGATTCACGGTCCACAGGCCAACGTTGAACCAACGTGAACAGCAGGGGTTTCATTATGACACGGGTGACCCAATTTGTCCCCTCAAAGCCAACACCATGGACAAACGCACCTTTCTCAAGGTTGGAAGCATCGCCGGAGTCGGTGTGATCGCCACCCCGCTCGTTTCCACGCTCCTCGGTTGCGGAAGGGCTCCCGGTCCCACTGAGCCGTCTGCCGATAACAGCACATCGGGATTCACCCTGCCCGAGCTCGGTTTTGCCTTTGATGCCCTCGAACCTGCCGTAGACCAGGAGACCATGCGCATCCACCACGGCAAGCACCACGCCGGTTACGTGCGCAAACTCAATGCCGCATTGACCAACCACCCCCTTTCGGGTCAGTCATTAGAAGCTGTTCTGGCCGCGTTGACCGCATCCGACACCGGACTGCGCAATAACGGAGGAGGACACTTCAACCACGCCCTCTTCTGGAAGGTGCTCTCCCCTGCCGAGGCCCACAATGACAAAGCCGACCTGCTTGCCGAACGCATACAAACATCGTTTGGAGGCCACGAAGCCATGCTAGAGGCCCTCACCAAAGCTGCTGGAACCCGGTTTGGGTCAGGATGGGCTTGGCTCGTTCAAGATGCCAACGAGCCAGACAGGCTTTTTGTCGCCTCCACTCCCAATCAGGACAACCCGCTCATGACGGGCATTGTCGAAAGTGACGTCCAAGGCCGGCCCATTCTGGGCATCGATGTTTGGGAACACGCCTACTATTTAAACTACCAAAACAGGCGCACAGACTATGTCACTGCAGTTCTAAGCCGCATCAATTGGAAGGCAGTGGCTGGACTTATGGCCTGACCTCCCCGCCTTTGGGCAAGGGGGCGCCGTCCTCATCTTCCGAGTAAAGGCGCTCTTTCAGTATCGTCTTAAAGCCTTTCGCAGAAGGGCTCAACAAGCTGTATGCATATCCTGGAGTACCCTCGGAACGCAGGGGTTCTGGAGCTGTTTCCAACAAGGTGGCCATGCGCCTGAGGAACGTCTCTTCATCATCAAAATAACCCAAGAACATGCTGTCCTTGGTCGTCCGAATGGGGATCACTTCCCAATGGCCCGTCTCAACCACAGGCTTGTTGAGGATGATGTGTCCCGCCATCCGGCGCAGCAGGAAGTCTTCACCATTGACCAAGACCTCATCGCCCATCAACAAGGTGTCCTTCTTCATCTCCCAACGGTCACCACTGTCGCCATCATAGATCACCCCACGCATCGCCTTGGGAATGTTCGGTAGGTTCAAACGTCCGGGGGGCATAGGCTCTGAAAACTGAACTTTGGGATTACAAGAGGTCAAGGCCACTGCAACAGTCAAGAATATCCAAAGGGTACGTGGCATAGCAGACATCAAATACATGAAAGGCCCAAAGCTATGGCCCCAATCAGTGCGCAATAAATAGCGAAGCCTAGGAACCCATTGCGCTTGACCAGGTTGATCATGGTTTGGCAGGCCCACAGGCCACTGAAAAAGGCGGCCAGGGCCGCAGCGAAAAGCGCCGTGGCCGATACAGACGACAGCAAGGCCGGCTCGCGGATCAAGTCCACCACTTCCAATGCCGTTGCGCCCAAAATCGGCGGGAGCACCATCAAAAAACTAAACCGCGCTGCTTCACTGCGGTCAATTCCAATAAGGAGTGCCGCAGAAATGGTCGCGCCACTTCGGCTGATTCCAGGCAATACAGCCACTGCCTGAGCACAGCCAATCAAGAACACCGACAACCATCCTAAACGGCCTCCGCGCCGACCGCTACGGTGGGCCCAGAAAAGCAAACCGCCTGTCACCATCAACGCCGCGCCCACAGCTTCTATATGACCATCAAGGCGCGCCTCCAGGTCGTCCATAAACCCTACGTAAACCACCGCCAGAGGCACCATCGACAGCAAGACATAAGCAGCGAAAGTCCGCGCTTCTGTACCCTCGACGGAGGCACCCGGCAAATCCATCACCAGCCTTAAAATGTCTTTCCTGAACACAACAATCGTGCTGAGTGCAGTCGCGCCATGCACCACAACACTAAATGCAAGGCCCGCATCCTGAATGCCAAGAATAGCTTTGCCCAATTCCAAGTGTCCAGAACTGCTTACCGGTAAAAATTCGGTTAAGCCTTGGACCACTCCCAACAGGATGGCCTCCCAAATTTCCATTAAGCCCCTTCTTTCTCAGCGGGGAATCGCTTGAGAATGCTGTAGAAAATGATCCCATATCCCGCCATCACCGTCAATGGCGCAATTGTAATGCGTCGGGCACTGAAAATCTCCTCAGAGAATTCATTGGGGTCGTCAACACCACCGCCGCTCATGAGCAAATAGCCGATCACCAAAAACGCTATGCCCAGCAAGAAGAACATGTAATTGCGGCGCTCAAAAGGAAATGCGTTGCGTCCTTCGTGAAGGTTGGTCGACGTGCTCATGTGTGCGAAAATAAGTCCTCTTTGGAGGTGCTTCGACAGTCAGGTCCTCGACCTATACCAGTTTATCCAGTCGCGCCCCAAAATATCGGCCTACAGCCCAGCGGGCGCTGAACCCTGTGAGCACAAGGCCCAACGTCAATTGACTGGCCAATATGATGCCCAATTCCGTCGCACTCCACGTATCTAAAACGCCTGGAAGAAAGGATCGGGCGCCTACAAGGACACCCACCACGCCAGCATACCCTAGGAGCGCCCCTACAGCCCCATATCCCATGGCCTCAGCAATGAATGGGCGTCGGATTCGGTGCGGTGGCGCTCCCACAAGCTCCATACTGCGAATCAAGAACCGGCGTCCAAACACACTCAACCTGACCACGTTCATGATCTGTGCCACCACGATGGCCATCAACACCGCCACCAACAAAAAACCAGGATAAGACCACTCTTGAAAGCCCCGATCCAACTGAGCCAACAAGGCTCTGGGGTATTCTACCCGAGTCACACCCGGCATTTCGAGCCATTCAGCTTCCCTTTGGGTCAACCCATTCAGACCCTGTTCTCCCATCCAATCAGAAGACAGCGTCAACTCCAAAACAGCTGGCAAAGGAGAGGCACCCAAAAAATCCATGAACGGCTCACCCAACTCAGATTCAAGCTCGCGCGCTGCAGAATCAGGGTCTACATAAACAGCCTCCGTCACCGCCTCATCTGACTGCATAAGCTGAACCCACTGGTCCGCAGCGACCCCATCAACGGGTGGTTCAGCCAAGACCAACTCCACGCGCATGGAAGACATCCAATCTGCTTTGAGGTCTTGAACCAACAGTGTTCCTGCCACCAAAGCGCCCCACAATGCCAACGTCAGCGCCACCCCCACTGACGTGGAAAGTGCGGAGAAGTCATGGGCTTTGCTGCGTCTTGGTTTGCGCGTACTGCTCACTGAGTCAGGGTATACGATCCGAATATAGCCTTGAGGCCATTACTCCGCCTCACGGGACATGACCTGTACCGAAAAGTGAAGATCAATGCCTGCTAAAGGGTGGTTGAAATCCACTTCGACCTCTTCCTCAGTGACGCCAATCACCACACCGTGTACTTCGTCGCCTTCGTCATCGCGCATCACCACGACTTCGCCCTCTGCCATGACGCTCTCGTCGAGCCCCTCATCGTCTACGAACTGCTCTTTGGGAAGCACCGCAAAAGCGCCCTCCATTTCCGGGCCATATGCTTTGTCAAACGGAACAAGCAGTTCGAAACGGGCTCCAACTTCTGCAGCGGACACTGCGGCTTCCAGCTCATCCAGCACTTCCTCAGCACCTTCAATAAATGCAAACGGCTCCTCGGGAACTGTCGCCTCGATGATTTCACCTTCTGGACCGTCGGCCCTCAATGTGTAATGAATGATGTGCTTCATAAGGGTCTATTGTTTGATGGGCGCAAAGGAACGGACGGTGGCCTCTAACTCCCGCAAATACTCACGTTTTCCGAAATAGGGTGCGTAGACATAACCATCGATGGTCACCAACTGGCCGCGGTCTGCGTCTACCCAAGCAATGGACGTCCATGGCCCTCCCATAAAGTCGCCTTCCATTCGCCACAATCCCCTCATAGTGGCTGCGAACCCTCCCCGAAAAGCCACCTCCTCATACAGTGGCGGCAACCGGTACTCCGTGGTCATGTAGCTGTTCTCGTTGGGGCTGGACACACGCTCTTGAAACAGCGAGTCCCTCCTAGCCAACATCCGCTCCATAGAAAAGTCTTCTGGCCCATGATAGGGCGATCTGTGCACCACAATACCCATCTGGACATCGTGATTTCGCCCGCCCTTCATGCGTGTCAAAGACCGATCAATCCAACAAAACCCGCCTGAACTTGACACCATTCTGGCGTCCCGAGGCAACACTGCAGCCAAACCGTGCTTGCTCCTCAATTCCGCTTCTAAAGTGGTGTTCCTGTCCAATGCCACCAAGTCACCATATCGCTTGGCCTCTTCTGCCTCCAACATATCGGCCAGCATCAACCCCCCATCTGCACTGCTCAGGGCCTCAATCGCACCTGCCACATTCTTGGCCTTCACTTCAGCATAAATCTGACCCTTTGCATAGCGGTTTCGATAGACCGTCAATTTCGGTTCTTGGGTGTCAATGCGGTCAGCAATGTCGAAGATGACCAAGTTCCGGTGAGGCTTCCAAAAGCGATCAAACTCCTCGGGGTCCAACCTCAACACGTCGAACCTGGGCTCGAATTGGGGCAAAACGCGCACAGGATTGGCAAACAAACTGTCCACCACAGCGCCAAGGCCGCGTTCCCACATCGGCTTGGACACCACCATAACAACCTCTCCACTTGGGCCCAGTTTACCCGGTAGCAGCGCATAACGCTCCGCTTTGGTTTGCGGCGCCGTCGGCCCTCCGCACCCCAGAAAAAGCAAGGCCATCGATGCCGCACAACACACTAAAGTCAAACGTTCCTTCATCATCGAAAACGTAGGGTTACCGGGGGTCTGCATGGATGTATAGTTTTTGCCCGACCCGAATCATGTCGCCCCTGAGTCCATTCCATGACCGCAACTCCCTCACACTCACTCCGTGCTTCCGTGCAATCGACCCCAAAACATCACCTGAACGCACACGATACACGGAGACCTCTGGCTCAAAGTTCACTTTGGGGGTCTTGTCGGCCTCCCACTCTAATGCTTCAGGCAGCGCATCCAAAAACGGCCCAATGTCATCAACATAAAGCACCAAAGGCCATCCTCCATCGATCTCTCCTGGAATCAATGCTTTGCGGTACTGGGGATTCAACTGTGCCACCTCTGACTCCGGCCGACCCATCGCCCGGGCCACTTGATCGAACCGCACATTTCGCCGAAGCATCAAGGTATCCAGAGCAAACCTCGGCGCCAATGGATCGCTCGGAACAAGTCCGGCATCCATGGGGTGTTCGAAGAGGTAAACCAATGCAATCAAGGAGGGCACATACTTGGCTGTCTCCCGGGGCAAAAACCGGCGCACTTTCCAAAAGTCACGCGACCCCGATCGTCGAATGGCCTTATTGACGTTGCCGGAGCCCGCATTGTATGCGGCCAATGCCAAATGCCAATCCCCGTCATACATCTTGTGAAGGCGCTTGAGAAACCGACATGCAGCCTCTGTGGAAGCATGCGGGTCACGGCGCTCGTCCACCCAACTGTTGATGGCCAGGTTTTGGCTGCTGCCGGTGGCGTACATAAACTGCCAAAGCCCTGTAGCCCCGGCTCCGCTGCGTGCCAAAGGGTTTAATCCACTCTCAAGAACGGGGAGGTATTTGAGTTCCAGCGGTAGGTTGTGCCGGTCCAACGCCTCTTCGAAAAGTGGGAAGTAGTGCGCCGATCGACCCATCATTTTACCCAAAAACCGCGGACGGTTTCGCATCATAAAAACAACGCGATCTAACACCGCACCATGGGGCGACAAATCCAAGGGCGTCCTTTTATTTAGATCAATCAACGCTTGAACTACGGCCGCTGTATCCAAGTCTCGGGACAAAGCATGGCTCGAAGTTCCGGCGTACCAAATGGCGCTGTCAGTACTCATACAATGAGCCTCCGCGCACCATGCCAACCACATTGAATCCGCTTGGGCAGCTAAAAAGAGGGGGTCTAAAAAAGACGTGCTGTCCAATTCAGAGACGACAGAATCCAATGGGCACAAGGACCTTGCCTCCGCGTCCAATGGCGCAGTAGCCAAGCAAATCAGAAGCAATGTCGACCAGGCCGAAAGGGTGAATCTACCCTTTGCTGTCCTCATCCTGCCCCTTGCCGTCATCCTGAGACGCGTCCTTGAATTCCTTCATTCCACGGCCTAAACCGCGCATGAGCTCAGGAATCTTGCGGCCTCCAAAAAGCAGCAATACAACGAGGACAATCAGAATAACTTGTGTAGGTCCAATGGCTCCCATCCTGTGGATTTTGGTGCCAAGTTCGGCGAAAACAAGACATCTCAGGAAAAGGAAAAAGCCAAGGTTCGGCAAATGCCTGTCTCAGTGCACAAAAACGCCCCTCATTGCCGGCAAGCAACGTTGTCAATTAATCGAACCCCGCCGAGCCGCACTGCAGCGAACACACGCATTTTTCCCGACACCCATTTTGTCTCCAGCGAATCCCCTTGGGCCACGGTCAAATACTCCACATCAAAGCCAAGGGACTCCAATGATTGGGCAGCCTCTGAACATGCCGCGCTCGGATCATGGCTATCAGCCACCCTCATCAATGTGGCAAATAAAGCAGCGGCGCCCTGGCGTTGAGGGGGAGATAACCTGCGGTTCCGCGAACTCATTGCCAGCCCTCCCCGCTCTCGTTTAGTCGGTACGGGAACCACTTCAATTCCTTCAAACTCCAATTCCACCAACTTCTTGATCACCGCTAACTGCTGCCAATCCTTCTCGCCAAAAAAGGCCCAATCCGGCTGAACGAGCCGCATCAAAGTGCGCACCACAGTCACAACCCCATCAAAATGTCCACGGCGTTCAGCGCCTTCCAAAGAGCTTGTTAAAGGGCCATAATCGATGGCATCAACTTGCCCCGGCACACCCTCTGGATACATTTCTGAGACGCCTGGGAAAACCACCGCATCCGCTCCTGCTTCCTCAGCCAACCTCAAGTCGTCTTCAGGAGTGGCCGGGTACGCAGCAAAGTCCGATTGCTCATCAAATTGAGTGGGGTTAATGAACACACTCACAACGACATGGGAAGGCCCTTCGAAGTGCTCATCTGCCATTTTTCTCGCCGCCCGAATCAAGTCACCATGGCCCTCATGCAGCGCTCCCATTGTCGGTACAAACAAAACGGTAGCCCCCTTATTTGGACCTCCATTCAAATGCTCACGCCATGCAGCAAATCCAAGGAATCTCATTGCCGTTTTAGTCTTGGTCACATCGTGTCACTTTCAAAATAACCAGCAATCCCTTTTCGAAGGTTTCGCGTTCACATTCAAATTCGCAGAGGAAAATCAATGTGGTCAAAAAGGCGTTAAGTAGTGTAAACGCTTACGAATTAGCGGGGCTCAAAGTAGCGTCAATCCTTGAATTTCCGGCTTATTCGGCGTATATTTGAATAAGCCTGTTTTATTTATCCGGAACCCAGAAGATTCATGAGCAAGACCCGCATTCTATACGTAAGTCAAGCAATTCAGCCATTCCTTCCGGAGAGCCCCATCAGTAAGGCGAGTCGAGTAATTCCTCAGAGCATTCATGAAAGGGGCCGTGAAATCAGGGTGTTTATGCCTCGTTTTGGGGTGATCAATGAGCGTCGGCATCAGCTTCATGAGGTGATTCGCCTGAGCGGCATGAACCTGAATGTCAACGATACAGACCACCCACTCATCATCAAGGTAGCCTCCATTCCAACGGCCCGGATGCAGGTTTACTTCATCGACAATGAGCACTACTTCAAGAAGAAAGTAACCTGGTTCGACGCCAAGGACAAGCTCGTTGCAGACAATGACGAACGGGCCATTTTCTTCGCACGGGGTGTTTTAGAAACCGTTCGGAAATTGAGCTGGGCCCCCGACATCATTCACTGTCACGGATGGATGGCGTCACTCGTTCCCCTCTATGCGAAGCAGATGTTCCAAGGTGATGCCCACTTTGAGAACACCAAAATCATCTCCAGCATTTACGATGAGGGTTTCAAGGGAACGCTCAACGGCAGCTTGAACGAAAAAATCGCTTACGACGGGATTTCAGCTGACCTGGTGAGCGAGTTGAGCCTCCCCACATTCGACGCGATGAACAAAATCGCCATGGAGCATTCAGACGCTGTTGTTTGCGGCTCAGAAGTGCTGACCGAGGAGACTCAAGCCACTTTCGATGGACTCGCAATGCCCACCATGAGGTATATGGAGCCCGAGTTAAGTGCTGCAGAAATGACCACTTTCTACGACAGTATTCTGGAGGGAAAGCAGGAGGCCGTTGAGGAGTAAGAACCGATACGTTTCTCGTATCCTAACTCAGGACCGACCCATACGGGGAGGAAGGTCCTTGACGGCCATCGCACACCCTTTTTTCTGACCGAACTTGGACGCCTGAAACTACAACTCCGCATGCGGAACACAGGAAAGTGCTTCATTCTGGGACTGTCTCTTATCACCCTCTCGTTTGTGGGGTGCCGCAAACCCGACAGCAACATTGGACTGGCATTGCAACCAGAAGAAGAGCTTCTGGCGCTCAACACGGATACCCTGCCTTTTTCATTGAGCATGGTCCCGGTGGATTCACTGCGCACAGATGAGCGCAGCAGGCTTCTCCTCGGAAGCACGATTGATCCAATCAGCGGTTTTTCAGAAGCTTGGTTTTCGGCTGAACTTCGCCTCTCTCAAACCTCCATTGATTTTGGAGACAACCCCATTTGCGACAGCGTGGTATTCACCCTTAAGCACAATGGACCATCCTACGGACTGAGTTTCGACCAGCAGCTCCGGGTCAACCAATTGGCAGACACCATGAGTGTTGACAGCGCCTACTACGGCCAATCCCGCCTGGATATTGTCGAAGAAAACCTCGTAGACCCCAGCAGACAACCCGTTCAGATGCACCCGACCAACCCTGTCTACAATGGGGCAGACACCCTTGGCGCTCAGGTACGCATTATGCTCAAACCATCCTTTGGCCAGGAAATTCTGAACGCAGACACCACCGTCTTTTCGAGCAACGACGAGTGGCGCAAATGGTTCAAGGGTTTAGCGGTACGGTCCGAATCTGGGGGAGGCGGCATTGTCAGCCTCGAGCCCAATGTTGGCGTGTCGTACTTGCGCATCCATTACCACAACAGCACGGACACCACCAGCTATGATCTGGTGATGAACAGCAATGCCGCGCGCGTCACCCATTTTAGGCATGTATGGCCTGAACCATACACCGCACTCAACGACAGCTTACCCGCTGAAGGAACAGACCAAGTCGTTCTGTTGGGCACTGCAGGTTCATACCTCCGCCTCAACCTGTTTGGAATCGATGAGCTGAATCTTCCTGAAGGCGCTGTTGTAAACCGCGCAGAGATTCTACTTCCAGTAAACGAAGGCGTGTCAAAACTGAGTCAACCGAATTTCCTAACGGCTTTCCTTCGCAGGGAATCCGGAGGTATTGAGTTGACGCCCGAGGCCACTTCACCTGGCGTAGCATATGACGGCAGCTACAACCCCGCCACCAATGCCTATGCCATCAATATGCCGGTGTATACACAAAGGAGGCTCAATGGGGAGGAGACCCGGCCTTACGTCTACCTCTACTCTGAACTCTCTTCAGTGGCCATGGAACAGGTGGTGCTCAGTGGTCCCTATGCTGAAACCCCCGCCCAATTTGTGGTGACCTGGTCCCAATGACCCTGGCCACAGGCGATACAACCTTAACTTTATAGTATGTGCGGCATCGTTGGATATCTGGGGAATCAAGAAGCTTTTCCATTGCTCATCAAGGGGCTCAAGCGTTTGGAATACCGAGGATATGATAGCGCGGGCATTGCCGTCCTTTCCGAAGATGGTAACCTCAAGCATCACCGACGGAAAGGAAAGGTCGATGACCTTTTGGAACACATGTCTGGGTCAGTACCCACGGGAAACCTTGGAATTGGTCACACCAGGTGGGCGACACACGGCCCGCCCAACGACATCAATGCCCACCCACACCTTAGCGGCAATGGCCAACTAGCGTTGATCCACAACGGCATCATCGAGAACTACAATGCCCTGAAAGAAACCCTGACCAATCGCGGGCATGCGTTCTACAGCGACACCGATACAGAAGTGCTGGTGCATCTGATCGAGGAGATCATGCAGAAGTCCCAAGGGTTGGACCTTTTTGAAGCCACGCGGGTGGCCCTCAATGAAGTCATTGGTGCCTATGCCATAGCTGTAATTGACACCTCAAATCCCAATGAGATGGTACTGGCGCGAAAGTCCAGTCCGCTTGTAATTGGCATTGGCGATGGGGAATATTTCATCGCATCTGATGCAACCCCCATCATAGAGTACACCAAGAATGTCGTCTACTTAGAAGACGAGGAGGTTGCCCGAATTTCTCTTGCTGACGGGTTAAAAATCCGTACAGCAAGTAACCACAGGGTCACTCCTATTGTGACCGAGTTGGAGATGGCCATTGAGACCATCGAAAAAGGAGGTTATGAGCACTTTATGCTCAAGGAAATCCATGAACAGCCTCGGTCAATCGCCGATTGCTTGCGCGGACGACTCAGGTTGGGTCATGAGTCCATCCGCATGGCAGGCATCGACGACCACAAGGAAATGTGGACAAAGGCGAACCGTCTCATCATTGTAGCCTGTGGGACCAGTTGGCATGCAGGCTTGATTGCTGAGTATATGTTCGAAGACTTTGCCCGCGTTCCTGTGGAGGTAGAGTACGCGAGCGAATTCCGTTACAGAAACCCGGTTATTGGAGAAGGAGACATCCTCATCGCCATCAGCCAATCTGGCGAAACCGCAGATACACTGGCCGCCATCCGCATGGCCAAAGAAAAGGGCGCCCATGTTTTTGGCATCTGTAATGTTGTCGGGTCGAGCATTTCTCGCGAGTCCCACAGTGGCGCTTACACACACGCTGGCCCAGAGATAGGCGTCGCCTCCACCAAGGCATTTACGGCACAGCTTGCCGTTTTAGCGCTGGTTGCTATCCGGGTGGGGCGCCTGCGTCAAGTATTGGATGAACAGCGCTTCAACCGCCTTTTGGTCGAACTCAATGGCATTCCAGAAAAGGTAGAGGCGCTCATGTCCAAAGAGCCCGAGCTTGAGACCATCGCTGAAGAGTTCAAGGGCTCCACCAACGCGCTGTTCTTAGGCAGAGGGTACAACTTCCCCGTTGCCCTTGAAGGGGCGCTCAAGCTCAAGGAAATCAGCTACATCCATGCAGAGGGTTATCCAGCAGCGGAAATGAAGCACGGACCCATTGCGCTCATCGATGAGAACATGCCGGTCTTTTTTGTGGCGACACAAGATGCCCATTACGACAAGGTGGTCTCGAACATCCAAGAGGTCAAAGCCAGGGGGGGACGCATCATTGCGATCGTTACTGCTGGAGATAAAGAGGTCGCCAACATGGCGGAATTTGTGATCGAGGTGCACAAAACTGACGACGCCCTTGTCCCATTGCTCAGCACCATCCCCTTCCAACTCTTGAGTTACCACATGGCAGTCAAACTCGACCGCAACGTGGACCAACCTAGAAATCTAGCGAAGAGCGTTACCGTTGAGTAAAACCAAGAGCTCAGGCCCCTTCGCCAAGCGACTCTAGACGGTCTAGCAAGCCCTTCAAATCGCTCGCTTCTGTGAGCGGGTTCATCAGGGTGCAACGCAACCACACCTTTCCGCCAAAACGGGTTTGAACGATGTACTGAGGTCCTTGCTCTAAGTGGTGATGGCGCAGGCGCAAGGTGAACGCGTTTTCCTCCTCTGTGTTTTCAAAATCTCGGGGTAGGTATCGAAAACACACGATGTTTGCCTGAGGCTCCATCGCCAACTCCCACCCCCTTTCACGGCGCTCAACAATCTGTTCGGCCAACTCCTGCCCCAAACCAAAAAGGCGGTCGACCATGACCCCCCAAATCTGAGGGCCATACTCTTCCAAAACCGCCGCTACGCGCGTCGACAGCATGCGCTTTGTGCACTCAAAAGTGCGCTTTCCGAAGTTCCACCACTCCGGGTCTTCTGCGTCGCTCCAGAGGTATTCTGCCGATTGTGTAAACGGCAGAAAACTCATTTCCTGTCTCCGAAAAAACAACCCGGTACACAAAGCAGGAACCCCCATGATTTTATGAAAGTCCATGGCCACACTGTCAGCGCGTTCAAGTCCTGCGAGCAAATGCCGGTGTCGCTCACTAAAAACGGCAGGGGCGCCATGCGCGCCATCGACATGAAACCAAAGCCCATGATGTGCCGCAAAGTCAGCCAACCACTCCAAGTTGTCATAGGCCCCTGAGCTCGTTGTACAAGAACTGCCAACAACCGCCACAACCCGGCGCCCTTTTGCCTTCATTGCAGCCATGGCGGCCTCCAACCCAGAACGCGTGATCTGGTGCCGGTTATCCGTTTGAACCAAACCGACTCCTTCGGCTCCCCAGCCCATAATTCGGACAGCCCGATCTACGCAGTAGTGCGCCTGTTCCGAAACCAAGACGGCACCCCGTCCATCATCACCTTCTATCCAAGCATCCGACACCCCCTCACCCGCTTTTCGGCGTGCAGCCAACAACGCCACCAAATTGGCCAAGGTGCCGCCGTGACATAAAATGCCCCCGCATTCATCCGGCAACCCCATCATTCGACCAATTCGCGCCATAAGGACCTCCTCCATCGCAGAATTCGTTGGGCCCATTTCATACACCGCCCCCCCATTGTTGAGCAAGTCCGTAACCAACCCCACCAACGCCCCGTCTGGAAACGGCACCGCCACTTGGTGCCCCATGTAGCGGGGGTCCTGAAGTCCATTGGAGCGGTCCGCCACCAACTTGAGCAATGCCGCCAGGCCCTCCGGGGCATCCAAACGCTGCTCCCAAAACACCTTCTCCTCGGCTGGGGATGTCCAGGGCATGGACCTTTCCCGTTGACGGGACTGGCTGTCTTGAAGGTGTTTTGTCGCATCCTTCATGACCTGTTCTCCCAACGCGCGAAACCGCTCGGGATCATATGCCCGTCTTAAAAGGGGGTGCAGGGCTTCCAACATTTCGCGAAAATCCGTACGATTCGGGCATATTTCCTCACCTCCGGAAGAAATTATTTGCCTGATTTGCAGCGCTTCAACGGTGTCTTATGTGGAAAAGACGTGGATATGTTCAAGTACTAACCGGGAATTGCTTTTCTTGCGCTCGGAAAAATTTTTGAAACCTCAAGATGAAGCACATCCTGTCTGCCCTCGCCTTGGTTGCCCTCTTCGCAGTCACGGCCAACGCCCAGAAGCAATTCGGTGGCGAGCACAACATCGAACTCCAATTCACTCCGCTTGGTGACAGCCCCGTTGACGGCACCACCATCAAGTACCGGAACTTCACTGACGAAGAGTCAGCGTTCCGCTTGAGCTTGACGTTCAATAGCTCAAACGAGAAGTCCATCGGCTTCCGTGAGTTTGACTTTAACGGCGTTGGACGTCCTGAGCCCTACTTCTCCATCATGCCTGACGGCACAGTTGTTGAGGGTGGTATCCCTGCCATTGCTGGTGCTTACGTGACCTCCGGTGACGACGAGATCCCAAGCCCAGACATGTATGATACATACAGCACCTCTACCTTCATGATTGCTCCCGGTTACGAGAAGCACTTCGATGCAGGTGGCGATCGCTTGAGCCCATACATCGGCTTTGAAATTGGCTACGGCATCACAAACTCCTCTATGGAGCAGGAGTTCTGGAGCGCTGACGATGAGAACCAGGTCGGTGACCAGGACCAGTATATCGTTTGGACACAGACCATCAGCCAAAGCGCCAGCATGTTCAAGGTCGGTCTCGTTTCCGGTTTTGATGCCTACCTCACCGATTACCTCTACATGGGTGCAGAAGCCGGTCTCGGTTTCATGAGCTCTAAGGTGAACGACATGGAGATTGCTGCTACCGACAACGTGGCTTACAACCTCTTCTGGGGAACACAGAATGCTGTGGACCCAAGTGACTTGACCGAAATGCCCGCTCCTATTCAGGGCAGTGTTGACCTCGCAGGTCACGCTTACAGCGGTCAGCACCCAGCGAACATCAACGACCGTCCTTTCTGGACAGGTAACCAACAAGGTGGTGGCCTCGGAACACAGTTCCAAGCGCAGCTCCGCCTCGGATACCTCTTCCAGTAATCGGAAGTTCAACCCATTTTGGAAAGCCCTGCCCTAACCGGCGGGGCTTTTCTTTTGTACCATCCGCAGTTCAGAGGCAACTTGACGGCATGAACCTGAGCATCGCATTGGAACACCACCAGCACCACTGGACCGCTTCGGGAGCTCCTGTGGACCTCAGTGTCCCTGTCAACCCACACAGCGGCTTACCCCGGGCTTGGTACAAGGGTCCGGCCACCGTTGAGCCGGTCCGGACAGATGGCTGGATCGGATCCGTCGCTGAGGGAGGGGCCGTCAATTTTCGCGACATCACCTTCAACCCGCACGCGCACGGGACGCACACAGAAACCAGAGAGCACATCCACGATGCATTCCAACCCGTGGATGCCCGGTCCCGCTCCGCAGCACTGCCTTTTCTCCTCCCGGCCTATTTGGTACATGCCATGCCCGAGCACCAAGGCGAAGACTGGGTTGTTCCATGCGCCGCTTTAGACAAAGTCTCTGAAACACTGACTGAACTCAAGCCTCGTGCCATCGTGTTGAAATGCACGAATGCCGATGTTGTAAGGGATTGGAGCGACACCAATCCTCCTTACCTAGAGGATGGTTTCGCCGAACGTCTGTGCCAATTGGGCATCGACCACCTGCTCATCGATTTGCCCAGCGTCGACAAGGAGGTTGATGGGGGCGCCTTACGCGCCCACAACGCCTTCTTTGGTAGCGATACATCCCCTCGCTCCAACGCGACCATTTCAGAGCTTCTTTGCGTGCCTCAAGGGCTTCAAGAGGGGCCTGGACTGTTGGCCATGCAAGTGGCACCTTTCGTCAACGATGCGGCTCCCTCTCGCCCAGTCTGGTTTGCCGCTGAAGTATCATACCGCGCGGATTAACCCCGCTGGTATTTCCTGTTGTACCTCAATGAAAAGGCCCACCCTTGCGGGCAGGCCTTTCCTGAGTATTGTGAATCGCAGGTGAACCTCAGTTCACGTCCCACCAAAGCTTGGTGTTCAGTCCATCTGCTCCGCCCAATGCATCTAAGCCCGTCGCATATCCGGAACCATTGAGTGTCTGCTCGTCCAGAGGATAGTAGAAGCGGCTGGGAACACTGCCGTCGCCATCCAGCGCACCCTCGGCACAAGCGTTGAGCGTTGGGGCGTCCAAGCGGCGGTACTCCGCCCAGGCCTCGTGACCTTGCATGTACAAGGCGGCCCACTTCTGTGATCCGATCTTCTGCTTCCAATCACCAGGAGCCGTCGTGTAAGCCACATCAGCCTGCGCCAGATAGTCATTGATGGCCACATCGTCCGTCAGACCCCACCACTGCATGCTCAGCGTAACCGCAGCGTTATAGTGGGCTTCGGCACCCAAAGGTGTGTTGGCCCATCCGCGCTCAGCAGCCTCCGCGCACAAAAAGTGTGTTTGTGCCGCATCGAACAAAATGCCAGGGAAGTTGCCTGTCAAAATGAGGTCTCCCCGCTGGGAAACATCATCAAAGTCGGTCACAGCAGCACTGTCCTCAGAAAGGCCGTACACTTCCCCCACAAACGTGCCTGTGCCAACCGCTGGGTTGAAATACACGCCCAGACGGGGGTCGTTCATGGCGCTCAACCAATCCACCATGGTATTGGAAGCTGCGAAGTCATTCCGCGTCTTGTAGTCCTCGTTGATGGGGTTGTTGTTGGGTGCCGCGTCGATGTAAGGAAACTGTGCGTTGTCCTCATTGGTCGCGATGATCATGCCACCATCCAACGCTGCTTCACCCGCTGCCTTGGCAGCATCTGGAGCGACGTCAGACATGCGCATAGCAACACGCAACTTCAACGTATTGGCAAACTTCTCCCACATCATCATGTCGCCGCCGTATACCTGGTCCCCTTGGGGGCCGGCGCCATCGTCCATCGAGGACATAGCCTCATTAATCAAGCCGAGAATGCCGTTGTACACCTCATCCTGCGAATCATACGCTGGCCTGGTGTTGGTCACTCCTTGCAGTGCCTCGGTCATGGGGATGGGACCCCAAGCGTCAGTGAGCATTTGATAGGTCCACGCCTGCAACAGTTTGGCCACCGCGATTTGGTTGCCATTGCTGCCATAGCCACCGTAATCAGCTGGAGACTCCGTATTCAGGTCAATGATCAACTGGAGGTCCTGCAGTGGTCCGGCGTAGAAATCGCGCCAAGCTCCATTGGTGACCTCTGTACGGAACTGGTAACGGCTCTCGTTGGAGTACTGGTTCGATGACCAGTATTGCGCGAGCTGCATGCCACGACGGCTGCCCCAAAAGGAGTCCGTCATCTCATCCATGATCCGCTTTTGCGAAGCTGTCAGAAGGAAACCTGGAGAGACGGAAGCCGGCTCATTGGGGTTCGTGTTGATGTCCTCGAAATCTTTAGTACAACCTGTGAAGGCGACTGCGATGGCGAGGCCAGCGAGAAGGAAAATGTTCTTTTTCATGTCCTTGTTTTTACCGGGTTGTCAGAATTAGAGGCCGAACTTCAGGTTCACACCGATGGTGCGCTCCGCTGGAAGCTGACCACCCTCGAAGCCTTGAATGTTAGATGCAGAAGTCGCCACCTCTGGATCGATGTGGGGAACATTCTTGTGGAGAATCGCCAAGTTGCGGCCAAAGATGCCCAAGCTGACATTGCTGAAGGGCGTACCCTCCACCACATCTGCAGGCAGGCTGTAGTCCAGGCGCATCTCGCGCAGCTTCACGAAGCTGGCGTCGTATTGGTCCGCCGCGTGAATCACATATCCCTGGTTAGAGAAGAAGTGACTCTGCGGGTTGATGGCCACAGTGTTTTGCTCACCAGTAGTGGCATTCACACCGTCCACCACAACACCCGCGTAGCCGTCTGCACGCATGTCATTGCCGTCCTCATCGAACACCGTCTCTGCGAGCGTTCCTGAGTACTTACCCCACTGATTGGAATAGCTGTGGAGTGAACCGCCGTTCTGGAAGTCCACCAAGGCGTAGAAGCTGAGGTTCTTGTAATCCAATGTGGTGTAAACACCTCCAGTGAAGTTGGGGAGAATGGTTCCGAGTGGGACCACCTCGTCTGTGCGGAGGTAATATCCAGCATCGTCCACCAGCTTGTTTCCGGCATCGTCATACTGGTAATCAAACCCGTAGAAGGTGCCCAAGGGCTGGCCGGGACGGGCTTCGAGGGTAACACCAAAGAGGCTCGTGTAGCGGATGTTGTCAATTCCGTCTGCCAACTCCAGAAGCTCGTTCTGGTTCTTGGCAAAGTTCACTCCGATGTCCCAACGCAAGTTGTCGGTCATCACCGGAGTGACCGCCAAGCTGAGCTCGATGCCCTTGTTGCTGGTGTTTCCGGCGTTCAAAACAGCGCTGCTGTATCCACTGGCAGCGGACACCGGCACGTTGAAGATGAGGTCTTCCGTGGTGCTGTTGTAATAAGTGAAGTCAAAGCGAACGCGGTCCAAGAACAGGTTCAACTCTACTCCAGCTTCGAAGCTGCTCGTCTTTTCAGGACGGAGATCAGGGTTGTTCTGTGCGTTGGGAACCGTCGCAGAACCGCTGTTACCGAAGTTCGTGTTCACTGCATAGGTGGTCGACGTACGGTAAGGGTCGGTGTCGTTACCAACCTGCGCCCAGCCCACACGGACCTTGGCAAAGCTGATGGCGTCTACGTCCAGGTCCTCGCTCAACACATAGCTGGCAGAGGCCGCAGGGTAGAAGTAGCTGTTGTTGGCGTCAGGAAGCGTAGAGCTCCAGTCGTTACGGCCCGTCACATCCACAAAGAACTTGCGCTTGTAACCAAAGCTCGCACTACCCAATACTGAGTTGACCACCTTGCTGCTCGTGACATCACCCACCTCATAACCGTCTGCACCATTGTTCACAGTGTAGAGGCCTGGGGTATTCAATCCACCCAGGGTGTATGCGTTCAATTGCTTGTAGTTCCGGATGCGTTGGTTGACCCCTACGAAACCAGTCAAGTTGAGGTCGTCACTTAAGTCGTCAGTGAAGTTCAAGTAAGCGTCGAGGTTGGTCTCCTGCAGCTGGCGGGTGGCCTCGCTGTATGAGCTCTCGCGCACACCCCCTACCGCAATGCGCTCCTCGCGACGGTCGATGTAGAAGTCACTCAGTGCACGTCCCATGAGGCTGAACACGTCGTTGATCTTGTACTTCATGGTGATGTTACCAAACACGCGGTCGCGCTGGTCGTTCTGGACGTTCTCGTAGCGCTCCCAGAATGGGTTGTCGAAGTAGTTGGGGTTGGGATTGGTCGTGCTCAAGCGGTTCCACGTGCGCTGGGTACCATCTGGGTTGCGATAGTTGCGCATACGATCCATGTTCAACTGGCGCTGAAACCACTGGGTAAACTGTGACATCACAGACTCGCCATATCCCGTCAACGGACGGCCGTTTCCTTTGGACTGCACGTAATTGGCTGACACGCTCGCCTCAAGGTCTTCGCTGACCTGCTGCGAACCCGAGAAGCTCAGGGTGTTGCGGTCCAAAGAGCTGTTCTCGTAAACACCCGTCTGATCGTGATTGGTGTAGCTCAAGCGGAAAGAACTCTCATCTGTCGCTCCCGTGACGCTGACGTTGTTTGTCAGGGTAACACCTGTCTGGAAGAAGTCCTCCACGTTGGTGGGGTTGGCTTCCCAGGGGCGCACCTCTCCGAAGCCTGTGTCTCCTTCATAATCGTACCAGCTGTCCCAATGGCGGACATTCTGACCGCTCAACGAAGGACCCCAGCTGCCATCCAAAGCGTAGTTGGGCACGTAAGAGCCGTCGGGCAGGGTATCGGCCCAAGACTGGCTCGGTCCACCTCCGTAACTGTTCTGGAAGTCTGGCAAAACGTAGACGTTGTTGAACGCAACGCCACTGTTGACACTAATGCCAATGCCACGCTTACCACTGGACTGATAGCCTTTACCAGTTTTGGTGGTAATGACAATCGCGCCGTTGGAGGCCCTGGATCCATAAAGGGCTGCGGCTGCGGGACCCTTCAACACGGAGACAGACTCGATGTCATCGGGATTCAAATCCTGAATGGCGTTTCCATAATCGTAACCCCCCACCGAACGCTGGGTGTTTCCACTTGAGTAATCCGCATTGTCCATGGGTACACCGTCCACCACGAAAAGGGGCTGGTTGTCACCCGTAATGGAGCTCGCGCCACGCAACAAGATTTTAGATGAAGAACCAATCGAGGTACCAGAGGTGACCTGAACGCCGGCAATCTTACCAGTAAGCGAGCGCACCACGTTTTCGGTCTTGGCGTTCGTGAAAGCGTCGTTGCCCAGCTCTTGTACTGAGTAGCCAAGCGCCTTCTTTTCGCGGCTCACCCCGAGCGCTGTGACGACCACTTCGTCCAATGCCACGCCGCTTTCCATGGAAACATCCATGGTCGCACCCGTGACTTCTTTGCGAACCGTATTGTATCCGACAAAACTGAACGTCAGAACATCGCCTGCCGCTGCCTGGATGCTAAACACTCCGTCCACGTCCGACATAACACCGGTATTGGAACCCTCTACGATGACCGCCACACCGGGCAAGCCTTCGCTATTAGCACCGTCTGTCACTTTACCAGAGACATTCTGGGCAAAAACCCCAGAAATCCCGAAAGCAAACGAAGCCAAAAGAAGCAGAAGTTGATTCTTCATTGCTGATTTGATTTGTTTAATGGTTGTTGGCAAAAATTCACCAATTACAAATCAATGCAATTGAAAGGGTTACGTCAACGTAAGAATGCGCCGATAATACCGCACCACCATGTTGATAACCCCGAAGTCACAAGGAAATCCTCATGACAAATGAGGTGCCCTTTCCGTGGCTTGTGTTGCATTTCACATCCATTCCGTGTCGGTCAGCAATCGCCTTGACAATGGCCAGACCAAGGCCCGAACCCCCACCACGCGTGGTAAACCGCGGCTCGAACATCCGCGCAGCCACCTCATCGGACATGCCCGGACCTGAGTCCCTCACAATCAACTCAATAGGATTCTGATTGACCACAATCTCAACCTTTCCCTCGCCCTCGCCTATCGCCTGCTGTGCATTAATCACCAGATTTTGGACCATTCGGCCAAACTGATCCTCATCACACACCACTTCCACATCATCCGTCATGCTCAACGTGGGGCCCATATGCGGCTTTTCATGCAATCGGACCACGTTTTCGAGGATGCGCCTCAAGGAGTGTGGTTTCATCTCACCCTGAGGCAGCCGGGCCAAAGTGCTGAATTCATCTGCAATCCTCGCCAAGAGGTCTATCTGTCCTTGCAACACGGCGGAAAGCTCAGACACCCGCTGTTGCACGTCCCTTAGGTCCGCGCTTTCATCCAAAGCCCTGCGCTCCAACTGCTGTACACCCAGCTTCATGGGGGTCAATGGGTTTTTGATTTCATGCGCCACCTGCATCGCCATCTCTCTCCAAGCACTCTCCCGCTCGGACTTGGCCAAGGCCGCAGCTGAGCGGCGCACATTGTCCGCCATCTGATTGTAACGCTTGACGAGCAACGCAATCTCGTCCCCTTCCCCCGCAGCATAGCGCAGTGGTTCAAACCCCACATCAGCCGACACATCCATACGCTCCATCATCGCACCAAGACGGGAAAGTGGCCGGGAAATAGAGCGGGCCAGCAAAAATGCCAAGGCACCCGCGGCGGCAAACACCAAACCAAAAACACCACTCAGGATACGCAAGAGGTCCATCCGGCTCTGCGCTTCCAAGCTTCGCGACGCATAGCGCAACGCCACCAACGCCACGGGGCGACCTGCTTTGTTCAATTGGTACCAATACGCAATGAAGTCACCGTTACCCACTGGAACTTCCAGCCTTGTTGCTCCCTGCGCAAGGTCAATCAGGACCTCAGGGTCAGCCTCTACTGGGAATCCGCGTGACTCGGGATGATCAAACGAGGAGGTCACAAACAGACCACCGTCCAAACGATAGACCGCCAGCGGCAAGCCATGAACCTCTTCGATCTCGACAATCCTATTGGCGAAAGCTCCAGGCATCGCCGTCCAACTCAGTGATGTCGCCTCCACGGTATCCCCTACTGCGCCCCTCAGCGCGAATCCCAAACTACGGGCCACCGCTTCTTCCTTACGCAGCAAGCGTGCCGCATTATAGTCCTCATCCAAGCGCGCGAAACCGATGAAGGTCGCAGCCCCTGTCAGGAAAAAACCCAACAGCACCACGCCCAACATGGCGAAGAAAAGTCGTTGTCGTAAAGAGAGTCTTATCAAGTTTGTGGGATCATCCTTCAAGCGCTTCCGCGCCGCCCACAATCTCGAGAATTTCTGCGGTAATAGCCGCTTGACGGGCCTTATTGTAGCTGAGCTTCAAATCACGCAGCAATTCACCCGCATTTTCAGTGGCCTTGTGCATGGCCGTCATGCGCGCACCGTGCTCAGATGCCTGGCTGTCCAAAAGGGCCTTGTACAGCTGAATCTTCAGGGTGTTCGGTACAATGTTGGCCGCAATTTCATTCTGGGTAGGCTCATAGATGTAGTCCACATCACGGGGCGCTACACCGCCTTCGGCCACCACCTGCTCAATGGGCAGCATCTGCTCGCACTGAACATCTTGAGTCGCCACATTGACAAAGCTGTTGTACAGCAACTCCACTTTGTCATAGCCTCCAGAGGTAAAGGCATCCATCACTTGTTGTGCCACATCAGAAACGTTGGCGAAATCCAAGCGGTCAAAAATATCATGGGGCTGATCGCCCAATGTCAATGTGGTGAAGTGCTCCGTTTTGCGAAACACATCCCCCGCCTTCTTACCCAGGCATAAAACATGAACGTCAGCAGATGCATACTCAGCAATCCGCTCTCTGGTCAATTTGATGACGTTGTTGTTGAACGGACCACACAAGCCGCGGTTGGAAGTGATGGCCACCAACAGCACTTTATGCGTCTCCCGGTCCACAGCATATGGGTTATCCGAAGCGTCCATTGAAACGCTCACGTTGGCAAGGATCTCCTGAAGCTTCTCAGCATACGGCCGCATTCGCGTGATCGCATCCTGTGCACGACGCAGTTTAGCCGCTGAAACGACCTTCATCGCTTGTGTGATCTGTCGGGTACTTCCAACAGATGCGATGCGGTTGCGAACTTCTTTGAGACCTCCAGCCATCTTTCAGTGCGTTCAGGCGCCTGCGAATTGCTTGCTCACCTCTGAAGCTGCCTCAGCCATCACCTTCTGAGCACCGTCTGAATACTTACCACTCTTCAGCTCTGCCATGGTGTCTGCATGCTTAGACCGCATATAGTCCAAGTAAGCTGTCTCAAACTCCTTCACCTTCTCAACTGGAACCGTCTTGAGCAAATTCTTGGTGCCAGCATAGATGATCGCAGTCTGCTCTTCCACAGGCATGGGAGAATTGAGGTTTTGCTTCAAAATCTCAACGTTGCGCATCCCCTTGTCCAAAACAGCCTTGGTGGCTTCGTCAAGGTCAGAGCCAAACTTAGCGAACGCCTCGAGCTCACGGTACTGCGCTTGGTCAAGCTTCAGGGTGCCCGAGACTTTCTTCATGGACTTAATCTGCGCGTTTCCACCTACTCGGCTCACAGAGATACCGACGTTAATCGCAGGACGAACACCCGACAAGAACAGGCTGCTCTCCAAGAAGATCTGACCGTCGGTAATGGAAATCACGTTCGTCGGAATGTAGGCAGATACGTCACCAGCCTGGGTCTCAATGATGGGCAAAGCCGTCAAAGACCCCCCTCCTTTCACCATGTGACGAATGCTTTCTGGAAGGTCGTTCATGTCCTTGGCAATGCCGTCGTCGGCAATCACCTTGGCTGCACGTTCCAGCAAGCGGCTGTGCAAGTAGAACACGTCTCCTGGATACGCTTCACGGCCCGGAGGACGGCGCAACAACAAGGACACCTCGCGGTAAGCTACCGCCTGCTTTGAAAGGTCATCATAGACCACCAATGCAGGGTTGCCTGTGTCGCGGAAAAACTCTCCAATGGCCGCTCCCGTGAACGGTGCGTAAAACTGCAATGGCGCGGGGTCAGCTGCAGTAGCTGCCACTACCACCGTGTAGGCCATGGCGCCAGCCTCTTCTAAGGTCTGGACAATACCCGCAACCGTTGAGCCCTTCTGGCCAATGGCCACGTAGATGCAGAAAACAGGCTCGCCTGCATCATAAAATTCTTTTTGGTTGATGATCGTGTCAACCGCCACCGTTGTCTTTCCGGTCTGACGGTCACCGATGATCAACTCCCGCTGGCCTCGGCCAATCGGAATCATAGAGTCCACAGCCTTGATCCCGGTCTGCAAAGGCTCGTTCACTGGCTGGCGGTAAATCACACCGGGAGCCTTGCGCTCCAGTGGCATCTCGAACAGGTCGCCTTCAATGTGCCCCTTACCATCAATGGGTTCTCCCAAAGTATTGACAACACGGCCAAGCATGCCTTTGCCCACCTTCACAGAGGCGATGCGGTTCAGGCGCTTCACAGACGACCCTTCCTTGAGCTCACCTGCTGGCTCGAGCAGCACTGCACCCACATTGTCCTCTTCAAGGTTCAATGCGATGCCACGTACGCCGTTCTCGAACTCGATGAGTTCACCAGCCTGCACATTGCTGAGGCCATAAATACGCGCGATACCGTCTCCAACTTGGAGCACTGTACCGACCTCTTGAAGGTCGGCTGCGGTTTGATTGCCGGCCAACTGCTCTCGCAGGATGGCTGAAACTTCGGCGGGTTTGATCTGGGACATGAGGTTGAAATACGCTCAGTAAGCCGGTTCGTATGGATTGTTGGTGAGGTTGCGGTGCATCGTCCTCAAGGACTGATACACCGTTGCGTCGATCATCCGATCGCCAACCCGCAGCTTGTAGCCACCAATTAGCGTGGGATCCACTTTCTCCGACAGCTCCACACCTCCCTGGTGAAGCTTGCCGATCAATGCGTTGATGTCTGCGCGCCGCGCATCGTCGAGGGGAACCGCTGTGGTGACTTCCGCCAACACCACGTTTCGCTCTTCAAGCACAAGCGCTACAAATGCCTTGGCCATGTGCACCAAAATCCCTGCCCGTCCCTTCTGCGCCAAAAGCGCCATGAATGAAACGGTCAGAGGTTGGCATGCCGCAAAGACGGAGCGCAGAATGGCTTCCTTCTTCTCCGGGCGCACAACCGGACTGGCTAAAACGGCAGACAGCTCACGGTTTTCCTTCATCGCTTCGATGAGGCCGCGCATATCCTGCTCCACAACATCCACGGCATTCTGCTCCTTACAGAGAGAAAACAGTGACTTGCCGTAACGGCGGGCTACAGAGCTGGCAGACATTTAATCAGTTCAATTTTGAGTCCGACACCATTCGGCCAATGAGCTCTTGTTGAGCACCATCGTCCTTCAATTCTTGACGGACCAGCTGTTCAGCAATCTCCAAGCTCAACTTCGCGACTTCCGCCTTTAACTCAGCCACCGCAGCAGCGCGCTCGCCATCGATGGCCTGCTTGGCCTGGTCGATCATGCGTTCGCCCTCTGTCTTGGCAGTGTTTTTGGCGTCAGCCACCAGCTTGTCGGCCATGTCACGCGCATCGCGCATCATGCCGTCACGCTCAACGCGAGCCTCCTGAAGGAGACGCTCGTTGTCGGCTTGAAGGTTTTCGAGTTCGGCCCGCGCCTCTTTGGCTTTGTTGAGGGCGCCATCGATCTCTTCTTCACGCTCTTTCAAGCCTTGAAGGATCGGGCCCCAAGCCATACGCCGCATCAAGATCAACACCACCAAGAAGGAGATGGTTGACCAAAAGACGGTACCGTAAACGGTATTCAGAAACGCTTCCATGGAACTGAGGCTGTTGCCTGGTTCAGCTTGCGAGGAAGCAGACGATGATGGCGAACAAAGCGGCACCCTCTACAAGAGCGGCAGCCACAATCATGTTTGCACGGAGATCACCGCTGATTTCGGGTTGGCGAGCCATCGATTCGAGGGCGCTTCCGCCGATGCGACCGATGCCGACACCAGCTCCAATGGCTGCGATACCTGCACCAATGCCAGCGAGGCCTTTGGTGATGTTAGCAGCCTCCATGAGGATCATTGCGAGTTCCATAAGGAAGGGATTAGGGGTTGATTTAGGTTGTGTTCAATGGTGGGCCTCTTGGGTCGCATCACCGAAGTAAAGCGCGGCCAAAAGGGTAAAAACATATGCCTGCAAAAACGCGACAAGCAATTCAATGAAGTACATGAAAATCATGAACGCCACAGAAAAGATTCCAGTTCCAATTCCGGCAGCCGTATTGGCTCCGTAATCACTGATGATGAAGACCAAAAAGGTCAATGCCAAAATGATGATGTGTCCAGCCCCAATGTTCGCCGTCAAACGAATCATCAATACGGCGGGCTTGAGCAAGATTCCGACCACCTCTACAGGCACCAAAATCAGCTTGATTGGAAGGGGCACACCGGGGGGCCAAAAGATGTGTCCCCAATAATGGCGGTTGCCAGACACCGTCGTAATGATGAAGACAAACGTGGCCAAAATCAAGGTGACGCCCACCGTTCCTGTCACATTAAACGCCCCGATGAAAGGAACGAGTCCCAAGAGGTTACAGAGGAAAATGAAAAAGAAGGTGGTCAGCAAAAAGGGCAAGTACCGGTCGGCCTTCTTCGCACCAATACTTGGAATGGCTACCTCGTCCCGGATGAACAAAATGAGTGGCTCCAGGGCGTTTTGCAACCCTTTCGGCGCCTGGCCCTTCCTCTTCTTGTAAGCCGAACCTACACGTGGAAAGATGAGCATCATCATGAAAATCACGATGAACATACCCAACACGCTTTTACTAATGGACAGGTCGTACGCCTTGACGTGGTCTCCCGCGCTGTTGTGAGCATGCAGCGCACCATTGCCGTCCAATGTGTAGGTTAAATCTGTGGTGTGACAGTGGTACTGACCGCCACCGCCATGGGACCCGTGTGCTGCGTGTGCGCCCTCCATACCGTGATCTGAGAGGTCGACATGATCTTCACCGTGGTGAAGCAAGTGTGCACTAGAGAACATGCTCCATCCATACTCAGGGGAGTAAGAGATGACGGGAAGAGGGATGTGAACCGCAGAAGGACCCTCACCCCAAAGGTGAATGTCGTGGGCATCTGCAATGTGATGAATGATGAACTCGCCCGGATCAGGGTTCTCTCCGCCTCCAGAGGAAGCCAATACGCTTCCAGCCAAGCCAAATCCCAACAGGAGGGACATGATCCTCATTGAAAAGCGCATAATGCCGTTGTTTGGCCGGGTGTTGTTCAACATCGCCGTAGCGAATTTGGGTGCGAAGATAGCCACCGCAATCCTTCTCACGTCCCCTTTTCGCAACGGAGAGCACAGAACTATCAAACGCCGTCCGTTGGTGGCACTGAATGGCGCATGGATTCTGCAACGAGAATCGCTGTAAATGCGGCATACAGAAGGTATGAGGCGATGGCAAAGTTTCTGGGATCAGGAAACTCCATCACGACGTAAATCAGAATTCCCGTCAGCACCAGCATCATTTTTATCAGTGTAGCTCCCATCACATTTCTCACAAGAGCGCCGGGGGTCACCCCCTTCTTGGGGCGCAACATGCGCTCCAGCACAAAAGTCACGGCAGAAAAAAGCACCACCACTCCTTGCAGAGGAAGCCGCACTGCATCAGTCAATAAAGGTTCCCCCAAGGTGGACACCAAAATCAACCCCGCCGCTGCAGTCAGGGCATTTAACATATAAAACTTCATCGCTTGAGGTCTCTAAAAACCACCGTCAAAGACGCGGCCAAACCCAACATGGCACAAAGTGCAGTGGCCCATTGTACATCGTGTCCAGATGATACATCCCACTTGCTGCCCAACCAGGCTCCGCCACCAATACCTGCCGCCAATGTAGCAGCCAGCCCCATGTGGCGCATGACCCCTCTACTGCCTTCAGGCGGATTGTTGGAGGCGCGGCTCTTGGGCATCTTCAATACTAGCGCCTTGATTCTTGCTGGTCAGCTGCAAGTCTTGCTCTCCGTCCAATCGGCATGTACCTACGACTTGGGCTCCGGCTTCTACAGCCATCCTGCCATATTGAATCTCCCCGTCGACACGGCTCGAGGCTTTAAGGCTCAACAAGCCCGCGACCCTCAGCTCACCCAAAACCAACCCCTCAGATTCACAATCCATACAGTCCACCCGGCCCTCAACACGTCCCGACCTTCCAATCACCAAACGGCCTGCAGTGTGGATGTCTCCGGTGAAGGACCCGTCTATGCGAATGCTTCCTTCACTGCGGATGGTTCCCTCCATGTGGGTTCCCTCCACAATGCGGTTGATGCCCTGCTCTAGGGAAACCTCGTTGGTGCGCTGTCGTGCCATAATTGATGTGGTCCAGTAACCGTCCGAAGAAGACTTTCACTCCCGAAGGTAGTACTGGTCGAAGAAGATGCGGTAACCGTCTACATTTTTACTCTTGAAGAGCTCAACGTAGTTCTCTGTGTGAATCACAAACGTCTTGTATCCGCTGGTGTTAAAGTCAATCATCGACTCCCGGTTTCCGGTCAAAACCCGGTAGTAATCCATAGCCCTGTCCTTTCTGACAAACTGTTTGACCAACACCAATTGATTCTCTCTGTCCAACAGGTTGCTGGTGACCTTGAGCTCAGCGCTGGCGAAATACTGCCGGTTAAAGTCAGACAGGGCTGCTTTCGTGCCCTCTGCATCTCCATCCTTTACAGGTATGATGACCCCTAAATAATGCTCTAGGACAGGCTTGTCGATGTAATTCCCCATGTCTGGCATGTTCGGAACAACGCCTGTTTTCTCCTCTTTCGATTGCTTGCTGCCCTCACCCAGACCCGCGAGAATCTCTTGTGCCGCCACCCCTTGTTCTGTGGAATCACAACTGGCGACCACCTCCTTCAAGGCGTCGATGTAATTGTCGCGCCCCCGGGCACGTCCGTCCAACCATCCAATGCACTGTGCCTTCAAAAAGCGGTACCGGCACTCTTGGGTGTGATTAGAAACCGTATCCATCATCGCGTTGATCTCTGTCAGAATCTCTTGGTAGTCCTTTTGAGCATAGTAACGAATGACGTGGGCCTCGTAGGCGGCGAGTTCGTCCAACCTGCGCTGCTCTTCGAAATCAACAAAATCAGGATCCTCAACAAGTTGGGCCCATTCGCTGTCTGGGTAACGCAATGAAATCTGATCGGCCCAATACTGAGAGTTGCAGGTGCTGCAGAACGGGTTCGCATAATTTTCCGTCTCTTCCAAAAACAGGTAAGTCCTGTACAGTTGATAGTGGGCCAGCGGATGCTCGCCACTCTCTTCGTAGCGATCCAACAGGTCCACCCAGGCCTCGATGGCGTTGTCTGTGTCTTCGAGCTTCTCCTTGTAAATCACCCCGCTTTGATAGACCGCCGTCGCTGTCTCTACATCCACCTCATTTCGCTGTTCCTCTTCGCAGGGCAAACCCTCCATCAGCTCCTCTGGCGTCGGAAGCTCCCCACCGGAGGACAACAAGTCCACAGCAGACACTTCGTCTACCACATCATCAATGGTCCCAAAGGCAGAGGCCATTTTTCGACTTCTCCTCCAATCATCTTCTAATATCCGATCTCCCCATCGGTCGGTGAAAAAGGACAGTCCCGCGGTCCTCAACCTTGGGTTGTACGGCCAAAAAGCGGTCGCGCTGCCCGGGCCATTGAAACTGGCCTGAATGGCCTCCTCTGCCAAGCGCTCCGCCTCCGCTTGCTCCGCCTCTTGCGCCACCCTCAAGTCCTCAATGATTTCCTCCAACCTGGCAAATCGGCTGTCCTCGTCCAGGTTGCAAAGCTCCCGAAGGCTGTCATTGCGCACAATCACCGTCAACTGCTCCACAAGCTCAGTCAGGCTCCGCGCATTGTTCCGCACCTCCGCATAACGGGGGTGGTCCTCGTCCATATTGGACAAGGTGCTGTCATAGTATGCTTGAGCCAACTCATAAGACCGGTCTTCTAAGTGGAGATCCGCCAAAGCCAAGAAGCTTTTCATACGTGGCCTCCGGTTTCCAGAATCCTCCGCCAAAGCGTCCCGCAGATAATCCATGCCCTCTTCACGATTGAGCTCCTCGAGTTCGATTTGAGCCAAGGCGTAGAACACCTGGTCTCGGTATGCCTCATTCTTGTCGTCATCGAGCATGTCGTAAAACAGCTCCCGAATCTCTTCGCTTCTCCCCCCCCTTCGATCGTACGCCAGGGCCTGCTGCATGCGCGCCTGGAACTCCATTTCGTAAGGCGTCTTTAGCTTGACCACGTCCTCAAACAAGTCGATGGCCTGCTGGTTGCGTCCGTAGCGCTGCTTCAGTTGAGCCAACACAAACATGGGGCGGGCACGTTCCCTCTTCTTCTTGATCAACGGGATGGCCCGTTCGATCGATGCCATGGCCTCCTCAAAATTGTTCTGCGTCAAAAGGAAGTCCGCTTGAACCAAAAAAGCATCCGCGCGCAAAGTTTCAGATGCGTCTCGCTCTCCCACCGCCTTAAGCAGTGCCGAGTTGGCTTTAGGCATGTTCTCCAACGCCATATACGTGCGCGCCAACCAGGCACCGGCCGCTACCTGGCTATCCGGTTCTTTGTGCTTTCGTTGCAAATACTTGAAGACCTCTTCGGCCTTGACAAAGTCTCCTTTGTAGAAGTGTCCCTTTCCGATGATCGTGTAGTTGTCATCGATCCACCGATTGAGCTGAGGCCGCTTGAAATCCTTCTTCAAACTCGACGGCGGCGTCATGGCGTGTCGGTCTACAACGCGCGAACACTTCTCAATCGCCCGCTCCATCAGTGGGTACAAAAAATCAGCTTGATCTTCGGTTCCATATAAGAACAGCGGAATCACTTCGTCCCAGTTTTCTTCTTGCGACTCCGCTAATTTTTGATCGGCCTCCTCCATGGCCAGGCGCGCAAAGTGGAAGCCGTTAAAACGAGAGGTTGTGTTGTGATAAGCCCTGTATGCACGCCCGTCTCGCTGCGTACTACAACCGGTCCACAATACAGAAAGCACCAGCAGGAGTGAAAACACAACCCGCCCTGATAACAGACTTCTCCACCTCGATGTCATGGGCTGGTGATTGGTTGTGGGGGTTCGATGCATGATGTGCAACAGTGCGTTCTGCAAACTCAACAGCCGCGAAAATATTGCAATAGAACCGCCCCATCTGCAAAATACCCGGCACACTGCCATGTTCTCTGCCATCTTTGGACTCAGATGAAATCGAATAAGCCACATCAAGCGCCCAAGCGAAAGCCCCAAAAGCGCAACGACTATCGGCTGATCCTGCAGGAAGAAGGAACATTTGCAGAAAAATGGGCCCTTCGGGTCAAGCCGGGTCAACTCCGTTGGATGGCGACCGCCACCGTCATCACCATCATCGGGGTGACCTATGCGGTTGTTGCATTGACACCCCTGCGCGAATGGGTGGTACCCGGTTATGTGTCCACCGAAACGCGTCAAATGCAAAAGGACGCATGGATGGCCACCGATTCCTTGTCAAGAGAACTCGACATTCAGGCCCAATACCTCGAAAACATGATCGCGGTCATTGAGGGGCGCATGTCCCCTGAGTCGTTATTGGATACCGCTGGTCAAAACCCATCATCGAGCAACCCGGTCACAACGGCCGGCCCCAATGCCTCTCTAGAACGCTTGCGGATGGAAGTGGCAGAGGAAGACGCCTTTTCAATTGGCCGCAGCGGAGGGCTCGATGACACGGGCCTTTGGCTGTCTCCTGTTGACGGTCAGGTGTCAGATGGTTGGAACCCTGCCGTAGAGCACTGGGGCATTGACTTGGTCGCCCCAGAAAACAGTCCGGTCAAAGCGGCGGGCGCGGGTACTGTTGTTTTTGCGGGGTTTACTGCCGGTGGGGGGCACACCGTCATCCTGCAACATCTCGGAGACAAACTATCGGTCTACATGCACAATAGCAGACTGGAAGTTCGCGCCGGTGATCGGGTGGTTCAAGGTGAGGTCATTGCCATTATTGGCAACTCAGGGGACCACAGCACCGGGCCACACCTGCACTTTGAGTGGTGGGAAAACGGGGCGCCAATTGACCCCGCACTGCGCATCAACCTGGTCGCTTCAAAGTGACACCTCCACCCGTTGCTCTTCCCAGCGGGTCATCTTTCTGAATTGCGCCAAGCGCGCATTCATGGCCGCTTGCTCAATGGTAGAAATGCCTTCCGTGCCAAAAGACTCGCACGTAAAACTGGCCAAAGCACTGCCCACAACGACAGCCTCCTTCATAGACTCAAAGTCAGTCTGACCCACTGAAGCCAGGTGGCTAATAAAGCCGCCCGCAAAAGAGTCACCCGCACCCGTGGGGTCCACCACCTCTTCTAGCGGAAGCGCCGGACAGAAGAAGTACTCTACCCCATCGGCACCGTTGTGAAACAACAACGCACCGTGTTCTCCTTTCTTGATAATCAAGTAACGCGGACCCATTTCTAAAATACACCGCGCCGCCTTGATGAGACTGCGTTCACCTGATAGCTGGCGAGACTCCTCGTCATTGATCGTAAGAACATCGACCCGCGCAATCACCGCCTTCAATGGCTCCATGGCGATGTCCATCCAAAAGTTCATGGTGTCCAATACCACCAGGTTTGGCCGCTCGTCGAGCTGATCCAAAACAGACGCCTGCAAATTGGGATCAATATTTCCCAGCATTAACCACTTGGCGCACCTCCAAGCTTCAGGAATAACAGGATTAAAATCAGCCAAAACATTCAGCTCCGTGGCCAAAGTGTCTCGGCCATTCATGTCCATGTGGTACGAACCAGACCAGAAAAAACTCTTCCCCCCCGCTTTTCGCTCAATGCCCTCTACCAACATTCCTGAGGCTTCCATCCGGTTGAGCTCCTCTTGTGGAAAGTCATCCCCCACTATGCTTACCAGTCCGGTACGAACGCCTTTTGTGCTGGCCGACCAACCGATGTAAGTGCCTGCACCACCCACAATGCGCTCTCTTGAGCCGAAGGGGGTTTTGATGGAGTCAAAGGCAACGGTACCCACCGCAAGCACTGAAGAAGAATCAAATGACATCTTGAAATAATCAGCGGCAAAGATAGTGCGCCTCTTTATGGGCCCTCAGACATTGCAATCATTAAAGAAACGGCGTATCTTTGCGCTCCCTATTTTATGGGACTGAGCATTCCCCTATAGCTCAGCTGGTTAGAGCGACTGACTGTTAATCAGTAGGTCCCTGGTTCAAGTCCAGGTGGGGGAGCACAAAAAAACCCCGGAGACGATCTCCGGGGTTTTCTTTTTTAGGCCTTATCCAATGACTCAGAGCAGATTGATCCTGCTCGCAAGCAAGTCCTTGTAGCTGCCGCCAATGGGGATTTCCTTTTCCATGTCACGCACCTGGATCATGGAGTATTTGATGCTGTGGATGGCGTCCAAATTCACGATGTAGCTTCTGTGAACACGCATGAACCGACGCTCACTTAGCTTGTTCTCCACATCCTTCATTGTACTGTGGATGGTGAAACTCTGTTCTGGAGTGTGCACCACCACATAGTCCTTCAACGCCTCAATGAAGAGCAAGTCGTTGTGGTCGATCTTCATCAACCGACTGCGGTTCTTCACGAACAAATACTCTGCCGATTCTTTGTGCTCGGCCATGTTCCGCAAGAACTCATTCTCGAGCCTGGCCTCTTGCTCTTTGGAGAATTTGTGGATGGCCATCTCAATGCTGGTCTGCAGGTCTACATCCTTGAAGGGCTTCAAAATGTATCCGTGTGGTTCTGCAAGCTTTGCTTCACCCAACGTACTGCGGTCAGCATAAGCCGTCAAGAAGATGATGGGAACATCCAACGTGCGCTTTATTTCCTCCGCTGCTGCAATGCCGTTCATGTCGCCCTTCAACATGATGTCCATCAGAATCACGTCGGGCCTCAGCCGCACTGCGAGGTCAATAGCGTCTTCTCCGTTGTCGGCCGATCCTACAACGTTGTACCCAATCTTCTCGAGGGTCTGTTCAATGTCTTTGCGAACGATGCTCTCGTCCTCAGTTACCAGAATGTTGATAGACATATGGCTACGGGTTAAGGTCCGTTGACTTGTGGAATAGTTCGATTAATTCGAACAGTTTATCCGTCAAACAGGTTTTTAGGTCGCCGAAAGCTAATCAAAAAGCGGGTACCCTCATCCGATTCTGCAGTCAACTGAGCATCGAGTTGCTCGCTCAAGGCCTGAACCAGGTAAAGACCCAACGAGTCACGGCCGCTCCAGTCGAATCCTTCGGGCAAACCAACCCCGTCATCTTTTACCTCGATGAACACCTCCTCTTCTTCTTCAACATCGGGCAAATCTTGCACCCAAAGCTTCACCGTAATGGTGCCTTTCTTACGGCCCACAAACGCATATTTCATCGCGTTTGAAACCCACTCATTCAAAATCAAACCGCATGGAATTGCCTGATCCAGAGGGGCTTCGACGTCTTCCAACTCCGTCACCAATTCCACTTGCGTCTCACTCCGGTAACTCTGAATAATGTTGCCCGCGATCCGCTTTATGTAGCTCGGGAAGCTGATTCGCGAGACGTCCGTATTCTGGTACAGAGTCTCGTGAATAACACTCATGGTCGAGACCCTATTCTGGATCTCTTCTAAGCCCGTAATGGTCTTTTCGTCATCCACAAATTTCTTCTGCAAATTCAGAATAGAGTGGATGATTTGAAGGTTGTTTTTGACCCGATGGTGGACCTCCTGCAGCAAAATCTCTTTCTCCTTCAGGGCGTCGCGAATCCTACGGTCAATCAGCTTGCGCTCTGTTATGTCATAGGCAATCGCACTGATTTCAGGTTTACTTCCTGGTGAATCAATGGGGTTCAAAAACAGCTGTAACCAACGCCTTGCACCATCTGTTTCGTTCCGGCTAACAGCCCACTCAAACCGCTGGGGCTTGCCTGTCAACGCCCTCGAAAAACGGTCCTTAATGTCGAATCCATTGAGATCAACACTGATCAATACCTGGCCTTGCAGCGCCACACTCCTGCTTTCATTGTCACTAGAGGCGTCCTCCAATGCAAGCCATTTATCGAAGTTGGCGTTAGCGCTCGTTACATGATGGTCTTCAGAAGCCGTCCAAATGATGAAGTCCTCTCCGGACTCTACAATCGACCGAAGACGTGCTGTGGCCCCCTTCAACGCAGATTCTGCGGCAATACGCTGCTCAATTTGTTGGGTAAGCTGTTGGTTGGCTTCTTCGGCAACCTCCGCACGAATGCGTTCTTGCATCAAAGAATACCTGTCCGTAACGTCCGATAAATTGACCTGAACAGCGGGTTGGCCATCAAAGATGGTCAGCTTCCACTTCAGCATGATGCGCTTGCCCCCGGGCAATTCAACCTCCCACTCAGACACTGACCTTCCAGAACGCGTCTCTTTGGCTGAGGTTCCGATTCGCTTCGACATCGACGCTGGAAAAAGCGCCTCGAATTTCATCCCCTCCACGTCAATGTTCTCGAAAAGGTCATGTGCCACGGGGTTGGCAAAACGCACCATTTCATCCACCAACAACACAATTCCGTTTGGCGAGCTCTGAACAAGCAACCTGAATCGCTCGCGCTCTTGCACCAAATCAAATTCAATCCGCTTGCGGTCCGAAACATCGTACATCATCCAAACCTCAAGGCCATCCTCAAGTTTTCCCTTTCCGATGTCCAGGTGAAGGGTCTCTCCTGCTTTATTGATGAGGTTCCAATCAGCCCGATCAATGACGCCACTTCCCACAATAGGTTCAAGGTTTCCAAGGCGCTTAAATCCCAACTGCTTGATAGAGTCTCCAATGACTTCCTCTGGATGCTCGAGGCCCATCATCACCAAAAACCGGGTATTGACATCTAAAACAATCCCCTCCTTGACCAACACAATGCCTTCCTGTGCAATGTCATTTAACCGGCGATAATGGGCCTCCCGGTCCTGCAGCGCCTGCTGCCTGAACTGTTGCTCACTAATGTCAACAAGCTGCAGTAAACCCGTCCCATTCGGGCCAGGTGTCAAACGGACTTCACACTGAAAAGTCTGTTGCTTTCCGCGCTTTAAGACCAATTCCATGCGCACCGGAATGCGCTCACTTGGAACCACATCTCCCCAACAAGCGTTGTAGTAAGTCCTGTCTTCATTCCGCCATTGAAACAAAGCAGACTGCAACCAGTCAAAAGCTTCAAAACCCTTACTCAGGCCAAGCAAAAATCGAGCACGCTCATTGGCGTTCACCACTTTTGAGTCGACCAACAACAGCAAAGCAGATGGCAAGGCGTCCATCCAATCTGCAGGCCAAGAACCCGTCAATTCGTTTTTGTCAGCCATCAACGATCCGTTTTGGAGCCATTTACCTTGACAATCCTTCCACTTCGATACTGTCTGACCAATCTCACCACACCCATGGTGTCGAAGTAACGCCAATTTCCTTCAGGCAACCCACCTTCATAAGAACCCACAGAGGCACGAATTCCATTGGGCCAGAATGTGACATGCTGACCTGTGGGAATGCCAGCGACATATTCACCTTCAAATATGGTTTTGCCTTCGGAAGAAGTGTGCCGCCATTGTCCGTCGCGTTCACCATCTAAGTACTTGCCCGTACGGCGGTCATCATTGACGTGTTCCAACCAATCACCTTGTTTCAAACCCCGCTCATAGCTGCCCCTGGCTAGTGTGTCTCCATCGATGGACAACTCTACAAACTCCCCATCCTCTTTGCCTTTACGGTAACGCTCATCCCTGTGCAACATGCCATCTATGTGGTACCATTTCCAAGTGCCGTGCCAATCACCTGCCCGATAGCCCCCTTCTTGTTCTACCCGACCATCGGGGGCATAAAACGTCCATTCACCGTCGCGCATTCCTTCCAGATAATTCCCCGTTTCCTTCCGTGCACCTTCCTTCCAAAACAATGTCCATTCCCCAGACCTTCTCCCCAAACTGTCCAACATACCTGTCGCATGAAGCACCCCGGATCTAAAGACTTTGACTTCAATCAAATGACCAGCTTCATCAAAAAACCGGTGTGAGCCCATGGGTGTATTCTCACGCCAAGGACCTTGCCTGGCTACTTCGCCATTGGAGTGATAGGACTTACGTAAATCCAAAGCCACCGATTCTGGAGCATCCAAGACACGCTCACCCCTTTTGTAAGTCTCTGTGCGCTCCAAGTCACCATTTCGATTGAAGAATTTAAAGACTCCTTCTTGAAGACCTCGCTCGTAGGGACCCTCTTTACGCACCCGTTCATTGGGCCAAAACGTCATCCATTTTCCAGTCTGTCGGCCCTGGTCATCATACCGGTTGATATCCTCCACCCATCGGAGCAAATCTTCACGATAACCCATTCGCCTTACAATCCTCCTTTCTGCATTTTCGTCCACCGCATACTGCAAGGCAATTCCTTCTTTTTGACCTGATTTCCATGGAATTCGCTCCACCTCTGCACCGTTTGGGTCATACCCAACTTCCCAGCCATTCAACGTGTCTTCTTCCCAAGGCAAAGAGCGTGTCAATGCGCCGAGTGTATCCCACTGTTGCTCCAAACCATTCTTGCGACCAAGACTGTAATTCAGGGTTGTCTGGATCCGTCCTTGACCATCATAGAACACCCATTCACCAACCAAATCACCAGACAGCCAATTTCCTTCGCTCTTTCTCGTGCCATCCTCGTAAAACGATGTCCAATAACCAGAAGGAATTCCATCTACCAACATTCCTCGGCTACTCACCTCCCCTTCTGCAAACCGATACTCCACAAACGAACTGTCTTGTCCCCACACCACGGCAGACAGCATCTGGAGCATCCAGAACAACACACCGTATTTCATCCTCCCTTTCACACCGGCAAGTTCGTTCGCCACATCCAACACACTCCATCCCATTCCTGAGTTTTTACCCCAACTATGTATTATTCATTTTTCTTAAGAAAAGAAGTAGTAGATGTAGTAGGCCTGTTGATAGGTCTGATAACTCAAGGTCCATTTGTTTGGAGGCAATGGTCTTCCACAAGGTTGTTCGTGTTATCACGACTTATCGACGTCTACGAAAAGGTGATAATCAAGCTTTTGTGGACCCCATCCACAATTTGTTTGGGAATGGGTACAACTCCGATTCAGGGAAATTGGCCTTCCATCCGAGTGTGTACATCACTCCATTCTCTGTGTGAATTATGAGCAGAATTCATACCCCAAAAAATTTGGTTTTTGAGGTGGATTCAACAAGCCTCTAAGAGCACCAAACCACCAAATTTTCTTTCTATCGGGTTTCCAACAGTGAAAGGTGCGAATTCACATTTTTGTGTGGATGACACAAGGTCCGGAAACCGTGAACTTCGGGACATGAGGATTCACTTGGCAAATGATCACGCTGGAGGTGACTTGAGAACAACACTCATGAACTGGCTTACTGATCAAGGAATAGAAATCATTGATCATGGTACTCCCGATGGTGGTAGCGTTGATTACCCAGATCACGCCCACCCATTGGCACAAGCGGTTTCAGAAGGCGACACCTTGGGCATTCTGATTTGTGGCTCTGCCAACGGAGTGTCCATGACCGCAAACAAACACGCGGGCATTCGGGCAGCCATTGCGTGGCGGCCAGATATCGCCGTATTGGCCCGTCAACACAACAATGCAAACGTGCTGTGTTTACCTGCGCGCTTCATTGCCATACCCGATGCTTTGGATTGTGTCAAAGCGTTTCTTGAGACCCCCTTCGAAGGTGGCCGGCACGAACGCCGAGTGACCAAAATTGCCTGTTCATGACCCGATTTATCCCTCTTCTTTCTTTGGGTTTATGCTTAGGCTACGCCCCTGTGTTCCATGCACAAACCCTGCTTCATACCGACTCAGCTCTAGAGTGGTCCAGTACCATCACTGCGGATGAATTGTCTGGGCTGTTGCACATTCTGGCGGCGGATTCCATGGAGGGTCGTGAAACAGGCAAACCAGGACAGCGAAAGGCGGCTGCGTTTTTGGCTGATCAATTCGAGGCAATGGGCTTGCAGCCCATTAACGGCAGTTATTTCCAGCCCGTTCCTTTGACCATCACCCAATTGAAGGGTGGCGTGTTAACGTTGGGCTCGGAGAAGCTCGTGTTCAAGAATGATTTTGTGCCGTATCCAGGCATCCAGGTTGTAGACATTGTAGCCGAAGCCGTCTTTGTGGGATACGGAATCCAAGAGGGGCTTTGGGACGATTACGCAGGATTGGACGTCGCAGGAAAAACGGTAGTGATGTTGGCCGGGGAGCCGGGAAGTGCAGAAAAGGGTTTTGTGCTTTCGGGCAACGAAACACCCAGTAAATGGAGCCAGGACCCGTCTGTCAAGCGCATGATAGCAGACAGTTTGGGGGCCACGGCCACGGTCTTAGTATCACCAGAGTTTGCCACGTTAAAATCTCGTTTGGTACCGTGGTTGAGCCGTGAAAGGATGAGGCTAGATGTGGATCGCCAGGGCGAAGGCACGGATCTGCCCACCTTGCTTGTGCCGGAAGAGGTGTTGCTGCGGTCAACGGGCTGGAAGTCCATGAAGGATGTCCGGAAAAAATGGCCAAAGCGCAAATTGAAAGGCACCGATTTGGGTTCTATGGAGCTGCATTTGGCGCGCAAAGCGGATAAAGTAGAGGCAACCAATGTGTGGGGTTTACTGCCGGGCTCGGACAGCCTGCTTGCAGACGAAATTGTGGCTTTGACCAGCCACTACGATCATGTTGGAGTGGACAAAGAGGGGTTGATCTACAACGGTGCGGACGACGATGGAAGTGGTACTGTCAGCTTGCTCGAAAATGCAGGCGCTTGGATGGCTGCTGCGAAAGCGGGAAAGGGTCCAAAACGCTCCGTGTTGTTTATGGCGTTTGTGGGTGAGGAAAAGGGGTTGCTCGGCTCAGAGTGGTACAGTGAGCACCCCGCCTTTCCATTGGAACAGCATGTTTGTGACTTGAACATGGACATGGTGGGGCGCTTTGATGAGGCCCATATCGACGACGACCGCTATGTCTACTTAATAGGCAGTGACAAACTCTCCTCTGAACTGCATGAAATCAGCGAGGCTGTGAATGCGAAGCACGTTGGGATTGCTCTGGACTACACATTCAATGCTCCGGACGACCCCAACCGGTTCTATTACAGGAGTGACCATTACAATTTTGCCAAACACGACATCCCTGTAATCTTCTATTTCAGTGGGGTTCACGAGGATTATCATGGTCCAGGCGATACGCCTGACAAAATCCGCTATTCCAAGATGGCAGAGATTGGTCAATTGGTATTCTTGACCTCTTGGGAGGTGGCGAACCGGTCAAAGAAGCTCGCTGTAGATCAGGTTAACGACTTTCCGTCAAACCGCTGATGGCGGCGGAAAAGCGGGAGCGCTCGAGGGCGTATTTCTGCCCGGTCGCTGGACCATTAAATCCTGTGTGAATCCAGGGCTGAAGGGCCCCGGGAGTCATGACAATGCTGGTGGGAAAGCTCACCACCCTGTCTAGAAAAGGCAGCAGGCTTTGCGCCTCCTTCTTGGAGGCGGGGCCTATGAGGCTGATGCTCCACCTGTCCTCAAAGCGCTGAAGCTCCAAAGACCTGGAATACTGTTTCAGGCGTTTGAGGGCTGCCGTTTCTCCGTTGTCCCGGTTCAGGCCGCGTTCAAAAGCGAGGGTGTGCACATACATGTTCGGATGCTCCTCCATGAGCGCGATGAGCAACCGGTGCTCGTCCATGCAGTTGGGGCACCAGGACCCCATAACGCTCAATACATGTACGGCACTGTCTGAGGGCGACCAGGTCCATTCCGTAGGCTGACCCAGCAGATCCTTGCCGCTGTATGCAACAGGTAGACCGGTCCAAACCGCTTCGTTTCCAGAAGCGAGCAGGGGATCTTTGTCTGATTTGCGGTGGGCAATGAACGGCGTGGTGTAGTGGTTGCCGCTCGAGAACACACCATCAACCAGGCTGTCAGCGATCGAGGTGTTGGCCTTGAAATGGAAAAGGTGGGCGCCATCGAATGTTTGCAGGTTCAGATTAAAGCCCTCCACTGACCCGTGTAAATACCGGAAGTCTCCAGTGGCGGTCTCGATGGTTCCTTTGATCCGTCCAGCCGCAGACCGCTGCAAAACAAGGTCACCGAACCAAGGATTCTCTAAACCAAAGGCCATGCGCCAATACTCTGTTTGGCCCCAGGTGTCGTTGTCCGACATCCTTTCTTCAGAGTCAACCCACTTTAAATCAACAGCATAAGGTGATTCCCCCGTACGCAGAACGTCGGTCCAGGCGCCCGCTCCCTGTGGACCGAGGCATAACGTTCCGTCGAAAACAGGAACCCTGAAGCACCCGCTATCCTCAGCGGTAAGTACAAGCGTTTCGGCGCCGTTATAGAGGGTCATTTCCTGCGCACTTTTCATGGCAGGAATTCGGGCTTCTACAGAGTCACTCAGGAAAAAAACAAGGGTTCCCTTTGTGTTTTCTGCAGGGTTGGCGGTTGAACTTGGGTCATCCAATTGCGGAGAACCACAACGGACAAACCCAAGACCGAAGGCCAAAAAAAGGACAGCTCTATACGGGCCGCACAGGCGCATCAAAAGTCGAATTTGATGCCCTGAGCCAAGGGCAACTCTGTGCTGTAGTTAATGGTGTTGGTCTGGCGACGCATGTAGCCTTTCCAAGCATCACTTCCAGACTCACGACCACCACCGGTCTCTTTCTCTCCTCCAAATGCGCCACCGATTTCGGCACCACTTGTTCCGATGTTGACGTTGGCTATTCCGCAGTCGCTGCCGTTGGCAGAAAGGAAGAGCTCAGCGCTCCGGAGGTTGGTGGTCATGATCGCAGACGAAAGCCCTTGCACGACGCCATTTTGCATGGCCATAGCCTCGTCGAGCGTATCGTATTTCATCACATAAAGAATCGGTGCGAAGGTCTCGTGTTGTACAATCGCCATGTCGTTGTTTGCCTCTGCAATGGCGGGTTTGACGTAACACCCGGACTCGTAGCCAGGCCCTTCGAGCACACCCCCTTCAACAATGATGCGTCCACCCTGCTCAACAACATCTTCCAAGGCCTTGCTGTACGCCGCGACAGCGTCGTGGTCGATGAGGGGTCCAACGTGATTGTTTTGGTCAAGGGGATCTCCAATGCGGAGTTGGCCATAAGCGCTTTTGATCGCGTCTACGACCTTGTCATAAATGCTGCTGTGGATGATCAGGCGGCGTGTTGAGGTGCAGCGTTGTCCGCAGGTGCCCACCGCTCCGAATACAGTACCCGGAACGACCATTTTGAGTTCCGCATCGGGCTCCACGATGATGGCGTTGTTGCCACCAAGTTCAAGGAGGCTTTTTCCAAGGCGAGCAGCAACGGCCTGAGCAACGATCTTACCCATGCGGATAGAACCGGTAGCAGAAACCATGGCGACGCGCTTGTCGTGGGTCATCATTTCTCCCACCTTATAGTCGCCTTGTATGATGCAAGACAAGCCTTTGGGCACGTAATCGAGGTCTGCGGTAACCTCATTCCAGATGTTCTGGCACGCTACGGCAGTCAAAGGAGTTTTCTCAGAAGGCTTCCAAATACAGGCGTTTCCGCATACCCAAGCCAAAGCCGTGTTCCAGTTCCAAACAGCGACGGGGAAGTTGAATGCGCTGATGATTCCAACGACACCAAGGGGGTGCCACTGTTCGTACATCCTGTGCCCTGGGCGCTCAGAGTGCATGGTGAGTCCATACAGTTGGCGTGAAAGGCCTACCGCAAAGTCACAGATGTCAATCATTTCTTGGACTTCTCCGAGGCCTTCTTGGAGGCTCTTGCCCATTTCATACGAGACCAGAGCGCCGAGGGCGTCCTTGTGGTGCCGCAACGCTTCGCCATAGAGCCGAACTACCTCACCACGTTGGGGAGCAGGAATGTTGCGCCACTCTTTGGCGGCAGCGGTTGCGGCTTGAATGGCGTCTTCATAAAGCGGAGCGTCACAGACTCCGGTGCTTCCGATTGTAGCGCCATCGACCGGGCTGATGCTGTTGATGTCTTTTCCAACGTTGTAGTTGGTGGATCCGATCTGGGTTCCGGGGTTGCTATCGGAAAGTCCGAGTTGCGCGAGGTGGGCCTTCATGTTCATGGTCTGCTCTTCTTGCGCGCGAAGGTACCGCTCGAGCGTAGTTGTACGTTAGTTTTGCTTAAGTTGTTGGTTGTCAGGGCTTTGTGTTTTTGGGCTAACAGGAGGAAGGTGGGGGTTGACCTCCGTTCGTTGTGTTATGCCCTCAGACGGCCGGAAAAGGCGTATAACTATGTTCCACGTGGAACATTTATCTGCCGAGATAGACCATCAGTACCGAGAGGTCCGACGCAGAGACTCCGCTGATCTTTCCTGCATCTCCCAGTGTGTGGGGTTTGATGGTCTGTAGTTTTTGGCGGGCTTCCATACTCAATGATGTGAGCCTGGCATATTCAAGGTCTGGTGGGAGTGTCAGGTCTTGAAGTGATCTCATCCGGTCGGCCTGGGCTTGCTCCTTTTCAATATACCCCTTGTATTTGATGCTGGTCTCTATAAAGTCTGCCCACGTTTCGGGGATGGATTCAAACTCTTTTTGAAGTTCGGTGGAACTCGGGATGAGGTCTGAAAGTTTGATGTGTGGCCGTGAAATAAGTTGGCTCCAGCGTGTTTTTTGCTTGAGTGCCGCGCTGCCTTTGGATTCAAGGATGGGGTTCACAGAATGGGGTTCTGCATTGTTTTCGGAAATCCATCGCTCAAGGGATTGAAGTGAGCGCTGTTTTGTGTTGAATGACTCCCAGTCAGGGTCGTTGAGAAGTCCTAGTTCATGGGCTTTGGGGCTGAGACGTTGATCCGCATTGTCTTGGCGAAGTAGGATGCGGTATTCCGCCCGGCTTGTGAACATTCTGTAGGGTTCGTCGGTGCCTTTTGTGACGAGGTCGTCAATGAGTACGCCGATGTAGGCTTCATCTCTTCCGAGTATAAAGGGTGACTGTTCGTTGCGGTTGAGTTTGCAGTTGATTCCTGCAATGAGACCCTGGCATGCAGCTTCCTCATACCCGGTGGTTCCGTTGATTTGGCCAGCGAAGTAGAGGTTCTTGAGGTTTTTAGTTTCGAGGGTGTGGTGAAGTTGGGTGGGTGGGAAGTAGTCGTATTCTACGGCATACCCTGGACGAAACATTCTGACGTTTTCTAGTCCTGGAATAAGCCGCATGGCTTCCAGTTGCACTTCTTTGGGTAGGGAGGTAGAGAATCCGTTGATGTAGGTTTCAATGGTGTTCCGTCCTTCTGGTTCGATGAATATTTGGTGACGGTCCTTGTCTGCAAACCTGTGGATTTTGTCTTCTATGCTGGGGCAGTAGCGGGGTCCTTTGCTTTGGATCGCACCATTGAACATGGGGCTTTGGTCTAAGGATGCCGCTAGTTTTTCGTGGACCTGTGGGTTGGTGTAAGTGATGTGGCAGGGAAGTTGGTCTGCCATGTTGATGGGGGTGTAGTAGCTGAAGCCTTCATGGGTGGGTTCTCCTGGTTGTTCTTCCGTTTTGGAGTAGTCAATGCTACGTCCATCCACTCTCGGCGGCGTTCCTGTCTTCATTCTACCGGTCAGAAACCCGTGAGAAGACAGTTGATCTGTGATTCCTTCTGCGGCCCGTTCGCCAGAGCGACCGCCAGAAAACTGTTGGAGGCCTAAGTGAATTTTGCCTTGAAGAAAAGTGCCAGATGTGAGGATGGTGGAATGGCTGTAAATGTTGATGCCGAGTTGGGTTTGCACGCCTTTGACCACGCCTTGGTCAATGATGAGCGCGGTGACCATGTCTTGCCAGAGGTGAATGTTCTCGTTGGCTTCCAGCGTAGAGCGCCAGGTTTGGGCAAATAGATGGCGGTCGTTTTGAGTGCGGGGTGACCACATTGCCGGGCCTTTAGATCTGTTGAGCATTCGGAATTGAATGGCACTGGTGTCAGATATTCTGGCACTCATTCCGCCAAGGGCATCAATCTCTCGAAGGATTTGTCCTTTTGCGACACCTCCCATTGCTGGGTTGCAGCTCATGGCCCCGACGGTGGCGAGGTTCATCGTGATCAGAAGGACCTTCTCTCCTAGAGTTGCGGCAGCGTGTGCAGCTTCGTTGCCGGCGTGTCCTGCGCCTACAACAATGACATCGTAGTGTTCGAGCATGATGGATGTTCCACGTGGAACGTTTGTGTTTAAAACTGCCGCTTAGAAAGCCAGAGGTCCTCCCTCTGTCTCATGGCCTTTTGCTCAGCGGGTGATTGGTCGTTGTATCCGAGAAGGTGCAATACCCCATGCGCAATGACCCTGTGGAGTTCGTCTATTGCGTTGGTGTTGAGGTGTTTAGCGTTGTCTCTTGTCCGGTCGACAGAAATCATGATGTCGCCCGCAATGCCTTGCGCAGAATGGTCCGGGAACGTGAGAATGTCGGTCAGATAATCGTGTTCAAGGAATTGGCGGTTCGCTTGTAGCACGTGATCATCATCGCAGAACAGAAATCTCAGCGAGGCGATGGCGCCTCCTTCTTGGTCCACGCAATGCTGGATCCAGGTGCGTACAGCGTTGCGTTGACGCAGCTGGAACGTGGGGTGTTGGAATTGAAAGGATACAGATGATGTGGCCATTAGTTGGCGCTCTCCATCTGGGGTATGGCGTTTTCGAAGCGCAGAATGGCAATACGGCCCAGTTCTTCGAATTCGCAGGTGTCCGCCAATTGACGCATCAGAAAAACGCCTCTACCATTGGGCTTTTCTAGGTTTTCGGGAGACGTGGGGTCTGGTATGTTTTCGAAATCAAACCCCGGCCCTTCGTCGGAAATTTTGAACTGCAGGACTTGTCCGTCAACAGAGATCTCTATATCAACCATCTTGTTGATGTCCAGTTTGTTACCGTGAACAATGGCATTGTTGACCGCTTCGGTCATCGCAATCAGAATCTCACCGTAATGGGTCTCATCTACGCCCAGCTCCTCACTGAGTTCATTGATGAGTCCTTCAACTTCGGTAATGCCTTCCATGCGGGAGGCTATTTGCAGGTGTCGCTGTAAGGACATGATGTGGCTTCACTCCCTTTCCGGGGAGTCCAAAGTATTGAAATAATCGTTGACCTTTTGCTTGTAATAGGGGGTGAGGTCGGCAGGCACGGTCCTGAGAAGCTCAATTTCTTGTGCTTTGCGGCGCTCATATTCCTCTAAGCTTGGCGGTGTATCCCTTGGGTTTTCGCGCGCTGTCTTGGATTCCCGCTCCTCTTTTTCGCCGCGAACACGTTCTGCATTTTCAGCCTGTAAAAGTCTTGTGAGAATGTCTTGTTGTCTGTCCAGGGTGAGCTGGTCAAGCTCTCCGTTTACAATGTCTTTTTCGATCTCCTCCATCTCCTTGGCAATCTGTTCGAGTCCATTGCCCTGTCCAGATCCGTCCTCATTGAGTTGATTGCCAAGTTCTTGGGTCATTTTTCGGATGGCCGCTTGCTGTGCCGCCATCTGTGCGAGGCCTTTGCTCAGCTTCCGCTTTCCATCCTTGCCCTCACCTTGGTTGGACCCCTTCATTTTTTCCTTCATCTGCTCCAATTGCTTGGTCAGAGATTGTTGCATGCCTTTGAGTTGCTTCGCGCTGGGCGATGGCTTGGACCCACTGCCCCCCGGCTTCTCGCAGTTGCCTGTCCCTGGCTTGTTACAGCTGGACTGATTCTGCATCTGTTGGAGTACTTCGTCGAGCAACAATGCGAGGTTGTTGAAGGACGTCATCACGTATTGCTGGTTCGTCGTAATGACCTGCGTTTCACGGTCGGTGAAGCCATCTAAGGCCTGGCCCATGTGAAGGTTGACGAGGTTGATCTCGCGGTTGACGATTGACTGCAGTTGTGTGACGCGCTTGCTCAAAGCAAACAAGCTGTCTTTGACCATTTCTGCATCGTCTTTGAGCTTGCGCTGCACTTGGCCATGACTGACATAGCGTGGGTCATCTTTTTGGGTGGTTCCAACCGAAGCCATCAGGTCCTCCTCGTCAAAGGAGAGGGTAATGATGTTTTCGAGCAGAGCCCGGAGCGCCTCCATGTCTTCTTCCATGGACTCTTGTTCGCCTTGTTCCATGGAGCTCTGCATCTGCTGCGCCATTTGACTCATCTTCCCCGCCGCACTTTTCTGCTTTTCAGAGGCTTTTTTCTCTTTACCGTTTTCGAGTTGCTCGCTCGCGTCGTTCATCTCCTGCTCAATCTCCTCTTGCAGGTCTTCCATAGTCGGCACCTTATTTGGGTTCTCGAGCTCTTTATTGAGCTTCTCTGCATCATCTAAGGCCTCTTTCACCTTGTCGAATTCTTTGTTCAGTGAATCCTGCTTGGCGGCAAGCTCTTCTTCGGGGGTCTCTCCTTGATCGGTTTCTTCTGCCAAAGCTTCTTGTTCCTCTGCGAGCTTTTCGAGGTCTGAGATGGCCTCCTCCATTTTTTGCTCCCATTGCAATTGCTTGAACTGCTCTAAGGCGCGATCAAGCTCTTGTTCCAGAGACTCTTGGTCAAGGTCCATTTGATCGAGCTGCTCCTCGATTTGTTCCTTGTCGCCCTCTTCGAGCTGCTCCATGAGTTCGCGCAACTCGTCAAACATCTGTTGGAGCTCGTCGGTCATGACTTCGTCCATGAGCTTTTGTAGCTCGTCTTGTTTCTTCTGGATTTCTTCGTTGGGCGGGGTGAACTCGGACTGCTGGCTGTTCTTCTCCCGGTTCTTCTCCTGCATCTCCTCCACCTGCTCTCTCAGCGCCTCTTGCTGTTTGAGCAGCTCTTCGAGAGCGGCTTTTTCTTCCCATCCCAACTCTTCTTCCTCCATCAACTCACGGCGCAATTCCCGCATTTGCTCCCTGAGTCGTTTGGCTTCTTCTAGGTTTTCTTCGAGCGCCGCGGTCAGTTCGGCGTCTGCGCTATCTAGCCGTTGTGCCAGTTCTTCTTCGGTTGGGGCAGCATACCGGAATGTCCGGGACCGCGTGACTTTGGCTCCGTTGACGCCATCGTTGTCGCGGACTTCAAACCAATACTCGACTTCATCACCCAACCCGACACCAATGTCAGCGAGGTTCCAGAAATGCAAAAAGCTATCCTCACGGCCTCTGGGCGCATCGAGCGCGGCCATGTCTTGTTGTCCGCCTTTGGGCTTCCAAACGAACCGCAGGCTGCTAAACCCATAGTCGTCTTGGACAATGCCATTGAACGTAAGCTGTGTCAATGAGGTGCTGTCGGAAATCTCGGCCACGCGAATGGTGGGGGGGCGGTCCGCAATGCTGCGCAACCGGTAGCGCACAGAGTCTATAACTCCTACGGTTTCCGATTGGGGGTAGAGCACGTAGGTGAGGTCCGTCTCAGCGGTTTTGGAAAAGCTAAAACGGTTGCTGACATCGGGGTCCAATTGTGACAACTCGTTGCCCCAACGCAGGCCCAACGACGTTGTGTTTCTGGTGCCCAACTGAAAGGAGATCACCGTACCCTCGGGTACGTCAAGGTCTCCCTCGTTGCGCTGTTGGTAGGGGGGGAGCCTTGTGTGTAGTGGCGGCTGGACGTCAATCCTGAGGTCTTGTAGCTCAGGCCGTGGCAAGACCACCAATCGAAGGTCCAATGCGGGTGTTCCGGGTGCGGAAACCTCTAGGGTCAATGATTCGCGGACTTTTCGGAAGACATAGTTCCAGTCCCCGGATGGGGTTCGGGTCATCCTGAAACGGCCTTCGCCCGCTTGCACCTCAACCCTTGTGGGCACCACTGTCCCCACAGTGCGAATGGTGAGCGTAAAGTCGGACTGGGCAATGGCCTCGAGTTCTTGGTCACAGACCAACCGGAAGTCAGGAGGGACAACCAATTCCGTGCGGTGTCGGATCAGCCGATCTGTGGGCGCTTCAACCGCCTCGGGCGCCAAAATGTAAAGCGCCGCAAACACGATCATCGGCGGCAAGACATACTTCAGGTAGCGGCGATTTTCCCCAAAATCTACCGCGGCACTAAAGCGGTAAGGACGGAGCTGCTCACTGCGCTGTTGAATGGACGCCAGTAAAAGCCCTTGCCCTTGGTCCGATGGCGCGGCCTCAGCGCGCTCTTGAAGCTGCAGCGTATTGAGCAAGCGGTCCTCAATCTCTGGGAAGTGCTGACCGATGATGCGCGCGGCTTGCGCATGATTCAACCCCCCACGCAGACGGAACAAACGGAGGGCAGGCCATGCGAGATAGCGAACCGTTACCACAGTGATCGTGGCGACAAATCCGTAAAACAACACGGTGCGGGCGTCAGTCCCGAATTGTCCGAACGCCTCGAGCGCCAAAACCGTCAACCAAGCCACGGGAAAAGCGGCCAGCAGCAGCAGCAGGCCGCGCAGCATCTCGTTGCGGTGGTACTTGCGGATAAAGGCGTCCAGATTCTGGCGCAAGTCCTGATGTGGTGCGTTTGTCATGGCGAAATTTCCTCAACGGAAAACCAACCCCTGAAGTTACGCCGGGAATGCCCCATTAAATTCATGAACTGTTAAACCCTACAAACGGAGTGCTTCCTACTTTCGCGCTCCAATTCCAACGGACTGAAAATGCGTTCCGTATCCTATTCTCCCCAATTCCGCCATGCGCTTCTCGCGTTGTGCTTGTCTGCGTTTGCACCTTGCTTTGGCCAAGTCGTCTTCCTCAACGAGGTGGACAGCGACTCCAATTCGGTCCCTGACAGCACTGAGTTTGTTGAGCTCTATGGAGCCCCCAACACCCCACTTGACGGCCACATCGTGGTGTTCTACAAAGGGGGAGGCAGTCCCGTGACCAGCAGCGTTTATGCCGCCTTTGATTTGGATGGCATGTCTACGGACTCGGCCGGTTTCTTTTTGCTCGCCAACCCCGAAGTCGCAGGAGCGGACGTGGTGTTTGAGCCTGGGTTGCTCAGAGATGGTGGAGATGCCGTTGCGTTGTTCGAGGGCGACAGCATTGACTTTCCCTTTGCCACACCGCTGACTACTGTGGGGCTGCTCGACGCCGTGGTCTATGGAACGGGCGACCAGACCAATCCTTTTTTGATCGATTCCTTAACCCCTGGCCAACCTCAATTGGATGAGTGGTTGTACGGGTCTCAGAACGGAGGGGCCCTGGCCTGGGCGCGTTTGCCCGATGGCGGCCCTGCTTTTGGCTCCGATCAAATGGTCCTCCAGCAACCCACTCCCGGGTACACCAACCTCTTGGATTGTGATGGAGGTTTGATCAGCGCCCAAGGCGGCGAGAACGGAACCGCTCAAATCTGCGTGGACCTTCCCGGCGGCTTTCTCCCTTTTACGGCGCAAAGCAACGCTTTGGAAAGCCAATACGGCTTGGTGATCACCGACCTTCAAGGCGAAGTGCTTGACGTGGTTCCCGGTGGAGAAGGCAACCTGGGCTACAATTTTTCTGGCAGTCCCGCAGGCCCCTGTTTGGTCTGGGGCATGAGCTATGATGGAGACTTGGACCCCTCCAGTATCGCTGTAGGTGCGCCGTATGACAGCATTTCTGCAAGCGGCTGTGTGGCATTCAGCGCACAGCCTGTAGAGGTTGACCGCATTTTTTGCCTACCACCGAGTTGCGATGGCGGCGCCATCTCTACTGCGGGAGGGGACGACCAGGCCATCGGCTGTTTGGGCTTCGCCAATACATATGTGCCATTTGGGTTTGTATCGGAGAGCCCAGAAGCACCTTACTTGTTCGTGATCGCTTCTGCTGATGGCGACATTGTGGACAGCACCTCAACCCCCGCTTACGATTTTGAATCCCTCGGTGTGGGCGAGTATGAAGTCTATGGTTTTAGCTACCTCGGCACGATTGATTCCGCCTCCTTTGAAGTGGGACTGCCTGTGACTGCATTGTCAGCAGACTCGTGTAGCGCGTTGTCTTACAACCACTTGGATGTGTCCATTCAACCCTGTGACCCCACAGGACTGTGCACGGACCTCTTCTTTTCAGAGTATGTGGATGGCAGCACATTCAGCAAAGGCTTGGAGCTCTACAACCCCAGCGCGGTAGCATCGGCTGACCTGGGTGAATACACAGTCAAGACCTTTAACAATGGCAGTTCGGTCGCCAACCACGAAGTGTCGCTGAGCGGAACACTGGCTCCCGGAGAAGTCTACACCATTGTCAATCCATCGGCGGTTCCTGAACTGATCGCCTTGGCAGACTTGCTCGACGACGTGACTCTTTTCAATGGCAACGATGCGACCACCCTAGAGCGCAATGGCGTGGTGGTGGACGTACTCGGAGAGGTCGGAGTCAACCCCGGTGAGGGCTGGCCAGTGAACGACATCACCATGTTGCACAACACCCTCGTGCGCATTCCAGAAGTCACCACCGGAAGCCCGGACTGGGACGAGGTGGACGACCAGTGGGTGGATTACCCCGAAAACACCTTTGAATTCTTCGGCGAGCACAACGCGCTGCCATGCGGGTTGGACACCACAGCAGTGCCCTTGATCGGTTTTTCCGTTTCCGAGGTGCTCGCTTTTGAGGGGGACGTCATCGGTGTTGAACTCCCCATCGCACTGCCACTCAACGAGGTTCACATTCAAGTGGAGGTGGTAGAGGGCAGCACGGCCACTCCCGTCGCCGACTTTGGCACCCTTTTTCCTTTGGAGTTGACCTTCCCTCAAGGCTTGCTGTCGCCCCAAAGCTTCACCATTGGCATTGTCGATGACTTCGAACCAGAGGGCATCGAAACCTTCACCTTGGCCATCACCGTCCTGTCCGGCGAAGTCGAAGTGATCCAAGAAACCCTCACCGTTACCATTGCTCCGAACGACCTTGGTTTCCCGCACTATCCCATTGCGGACGTCCGGGGAATCGACGGCAACGGCGTGTTGGACAGCCTGCTTGTGCCTTGCGAATTGCGGGGGGTGGTGCATGCCTTCAACACTTATCCGAGCGGGTTGCGGTTCACCATCATTGACCCCACGGCAGGCATCGAGGTGTACAGCCCCGTCGACAACTTTAACTACCTCGTAGAGGAAGGAGACAGCGTGCGTATCCGGGGTTCTTTGCAACAGTTCCAAGGGTTGGCGCAAATTTTGGTCGACACGTTGATCCTCGCCACCCAAGGCGAACAGCTGCAGGAACCAGAGCTTGTCAATGCGTTAAGCGAAGAGACCGAAAGCGATTTGGTGCGTCTCAAGTGCGTGGAGCTGGTCGATCCATCGGCTTGGACCAACCAAGCGCCCCAATTCGAGGTGTATGTATCCACGGGAACGTCCCTTTACCTCATGGTGGTGGATGCCGACACCGATTTGTTTGGCACCGAGGCGCCTGTGGGTGTCTTTGGTGTGACGGGCATTGGCGGACAGCGCGATTTGGAAGCACCCTTTTTGAACGGCTACACCATTCTTCCGCGCAATGCTGACGACCTCTCAGAACCCGTTCAAGCGGACTTCTTCGTGGAGGATGTTTGGAACACGGAGGACGGCCCGGTCCCCTTTGAAAACCTTTCCTTGGGAGCAGGCGGTTATTTCTGGTCTTTTGGAGACGGCACGTCCCCCGACACAACGACATCCCCGCTCCACGTCTTCCCAGAGGAGAACACCTATACCATTGTTTTGACCGCGCAAAGCTTGGACGGCGTGTGCTCGGATCAGGCCACCCAGGAGGTGACCGTTGTCTTTCCCGACACGAGCACCATTGGTGTGGTTGAACCCGATGTGGACACCCCTTTCCTGTTTGGCCCCAACCCCTTCGGAACTTCGACAGACTTTGGTTTGACCACAGAAGTGCCCCTCTCAAACTGGGTGTTGCTCGATGGTACGGGACGCCGCTGCATGGAAGGGGGGGCATTGGCCCCGATGGACCGCCTCATGATCTCTGCTGCAGGAATGCAGAAAGGCTGGTATACCCTTCAGTTGGTTGGAGCGGATCAGCGCCGTTGGAGCCTTGCGCTCGTTTGCAGGTGATTTCCCTCATATGAAGCCCCTTCACGCCCAGATCACCTTGCACGCCACTGTATTGGTGTTTGGTTTTACTGGCGTTCTGGGGAAGTTGATTTCGCTTTCTGCCACCCCACTGGTGTTTTGGCGCACGTTGATTGGCGCTGGTGGCCTGTATCTGTGGATGGGGTTGCGCGGTTCCAAGCGGCCAGTTATGACCCCCAAGGTGAGGGTGGGTATTTTGGCCACAGGCCTACTGGTGGCCGTCCATTGGGTGACTTTTTTTGCCGCCATCAAGGCCTCCACGGTCTCATTGGCACTGGCGGTGATGGCGACGGTTCCTGTTTTTGTGGCCTTGATTGAACCGGTGCTGCGCCGCCGCCGGGTCGACCCCTCAGAGCTTTTGCTCGGCTTGCTCGCCGTTTTGGGGCTGTGGTGGATGTACCGGGTGGATGTGAGCTATGGCTACGGCATGTTGTTGGCGCTGGTGAGCGCATTTTGTGCTGCCCTTTTCGGAACGCTCAACAGCATTTGGGGGGAGCACGCTCCGTCATTGACCGTGTCCAAGTTGGAATTGGCTGCTGCGTGCGGGGGCTTGGCCCTATGGATGTCGGTGTTGGGGGGCTGGGAGAGTGCGATGCCTTCGAATTCGGATTGGCTGTGGCTGATCCTGCTCGGTGTTGTGGCCACATCTGTGGCTTTTGCTTTGACCGTTGAGGTCATGAAGGTGATGAGCCCTTTTACGGTGGCCATGGCCATCAATTTGGAGCCCCTGTACGCCATCGTTTTGGCCTTGCTCATTTTTGGTGAAGAGGAGGTGATGCCACCTGGGTTCTATGGAGGGGCTGCAGTATTGTTGGCCACGGTGTTTGCAGACGCAAGGCTGAAGCGCCGCAGAGCGAAACGCTCACCGCCCTTTACCGCATGAGCTCCAGGGTGATGGCATCACCCATAGGCCACCTTGGCTCAGGGATGCGCAAACGTCCTTGGTGCCACTCACAGTCGCCGCGTTGGATGAGCGCTTCAATGTGGTCTTGTGTCAATAGGTCGATCCCCGTTTCCTGCAGCAGTGATGCGGGATGGACGCCTTCGGTGCGCCGGAGTCCAGTAATCAGGGCCTCATTGAAGCGGTCGGTTGCGCTCAGCGCTTCCGACGATCGCTGGTCCCCAAAGTCTCCTTGTTCGGCGGCGCGCAAAAACGACGCGTTCGATCGCGCATTCCACCAGCGTTTGGGTGCCATGAAACTGTGGGCACCAGGGCCGACCCCGAGATAGGGGGTGCCATCCCAATAAGCGGAATTGTGTCTGCTTCGTCCACCGGCGCGCGCGAAATTAGAGACCTCGTAGTGCTCAAGCCCGGCCTCAGCTGTAGCGGCACACAGGGCGCCATATTCATTCACAACTTGCTCGTCTGGAGGGGCACTCAGCTTCCCCTGATCGAGTTGGTGGCCATACAACGTGCGCGGCTCTGCTGTCAGAATGTAGCAACTGAGGTGGTCGGCGGGCAGCGCCAATGCCCGCGTCAAGTCTTCCTTCCATCGGTTTTCATCCCCGACGGGCAGTCCGTACATCAGGTCCAGCGAGATGTGTTCAAACCCCAGTTCGGCCGCTTTGCGAACTGCGAACTCTGCCGTTTCAGCGCTGTGAATGCGGCGCATCCACGCCAGAACATCGGGGTCAAAGCTCTGTATGCCCACACTCAGGCGGTCCACCCCCACATTTTTAAGTGCCGCGAGCCCTTGCGCATCCAAATCCTCCGGATTGGCTTCTACCGTCCACTCCTCGAGCGCCCAATCGGCATGTTGAAACGCGGCCTCAGCAATGCGACCAATGGCGTTGGCCCCCAAAATGCTGGGGGTTCCACCGCCGAAGTACAATGTCTTGAAAGTGTGGCCGGACCATGCGGGCAGTGTGGCTTGGAGCTCCGCAATGATCGCGTCGACCATGCGCTTTCGGTCGTCCAGCCGCGTCGTAAAGTGAAAGTCACAATACGAGCAGGCTTGCGCGCAAAAAGGAACGTGCACATACAATCCTGCCATGGGGCGCAATTTCGGTGCTGAACGGGGGTAAATTGCCCCCATGGCCCGATATCGCAATGCCCAGGGGCAGGAAATGCCCGGAAACCCCGGTGAACCCCGTTTGTACGAAGACGACCGTGGCAGATGGTGGGTGCGCATTGGGCACCGCAATCACAGCGTCTCAGTCCAATCTTTGGAAGGTGGTCGGTGGGACATTCGGCTGGATGGCGTGGCCGATCAATGGTCTGTGCATGGACTCCGAGAGACGCTCATGGAGCGCATGGGGATTGAAGAGGGTGCGGATGCGACTTCAAAGGACTTGCGCGCCCCCATGCCAGGAAAGGTGCTCGAAGTGCTCGTTCAAGAGGGCCAATCGGTCGAAGAAGGGGAGGCCATGCTCGTTTTGGAGGCCATGAAAATGGAGAATGTATTGCGTGCAGGTGCTGCCGGAGTAGTGTCTATGATAGGCGTGGAAGCAGGCAATGCCGTTGAGAAAGAGGCGGTCTTGATCAGCATGGAGGGCTGATAATCAGAGCAACTTCCCTTAGTCACCTTTCGTTGTGGATAATACATGGCGGGGCTTCAGGCTGGCCCGTTGGCGCCACTACCTTCGATAATCCACACCCATGAGCGTATATAGAAACGGGATTTCCCTGCTCCTCATGTCGTTACTGACGTCTTCGGTACAGCTTTGTGCCCAGTCTTGTAGCGACCCTTTGACGGTTTGTCCGGAAGAGCCACAGTCGATATTCATTACCGATGCGGCCTTTTTGAATTTCGATTGCATCGATGCGACACACGTTGCTGTGTTGCGGTTTCAGTCCAATCACAACTTCCAGAACCAGGGCAACGCCCGAATCCGCATCACGCAGGTTTCATGTGAGGGAGCGGCTGGTCCTGATACGCTCTCGGCAGTGGTGGTTTCGTCTTCAGGAGACCCTTGCGACCCCGCCGGCCTCACCGCGATGGGGCCGTGTGTTTCAGGAGTGAATGACCTCATTTGGGAGTCATCGACCCTGATGCACAATACAGAATACTTCATATTAATCGGTACAGAACACGACCCATCCGACACGGCGTGCACCATGTTCGTGGAGCTCGAAGGCGATGGTGTGACCCTAGACGCCTGCTGCAATCACACCCTTATTCCGGGTGAGTCAGCAGAGCTAGAAGTGGTCGGGGGCGACCCTGTTTACGGCTACACATGGACGCCCGCGTTTTATTTGTCAGACCCCGACATGGCCATGACGACGGTGACACCTGCAGAAACCATCAGCTACCAAGTAGATGGTGTGATTGGCGATTGTCAGGTCAGCAGTTCTGTGACAGTAACGGTGGGATCTCCCATTGGGGTGCCCAACAGCTTTACGCCCAATGGAGACGGCATCAATGACTTCTGGGGCATCGACGGCATTGGTGCTTTTCCAGGAACGAAAGTGGAGGTGTTTAACCGCTGGGGTCAGTTGGTGCACCGTTCCTTGGGCTATACCCAACCTTGGGACGGAACGGGCCGTTCTGGTAAGCCCTTGACCCCCGGTACGTATTACTACGTCATTGAGTTGAACGACGAGAACCTTCCACTTCTCCCAGAAACAGGCCACGTAGCCATCATTCGATGAAGCAGAGAAGCCTCCCCATCTCGATCGCTGTCCTGATGTTGTCGGTTTGGACAACCCTGCAGGTAGATGCCCAGCAGTTGCCTTTGCGCACGAATTGGCAGTTCAATTACTTTCAAGAAAACCCAGCCTTTGCAGGATTCACAGACTGCTTGGAGTTGAAGGCGGGCTTCCGCCAACAATGGGCGGGATTTGACGGCGCCCCCCAAACGGCTTTTGCAAACGTTCAGGGTGAACTGGGGCGTTCTGCTGGTGGCGGCGTCCACGGATTTGGTGGCCGCGTCACGGACGATTCTGCAGGCCCATATGGTTTTACCCATTTGGACCTGGCTTACGCATACCATTTAAAAATGGCCCAAGGGTGGCGCTTGGCTGCAGGCGCTGCGATTGGGTTTATGCAGTATCGGTTGTCCTTGGGCGATATCGTCCTTCCGGACTTCCAGGCGGGCAATGATCCCGCCATAACATCCAACGCCAATCAATTGCTGGCTCCCACGATGGACTTTGGTGTTTGGGCTTACAACAAGTACACTTTTTGGGGCCTCTCCATCCAAAACTTGATTGAGCCTTCAGTGGACCAATGGGGCCTGAGCACGCGGTTCCAGCGCCATGTGAGCCTGACGGGGGGGTCAATGATCCGTTTGGATGGTCCTTGGAGTTTTCACCCAGCGGGTTCGATTCGATTTGCTGCGGGGGCTCCAGTGGCTGTAGATGTTCAAGCGATGTTCGACTACGAAGAGTCCGTTCGGTTTGGACTGGGCTATCGAAATGAAACGGCGCTTGCGGCCATGATGACGCTCAACTTAATGGAGAATTTGACCATTGGGTATGCCTACGATTGGAACGTTGGCCCTTTGAGCCAAGCATCTTCAAACACACACGAAATCACCATTGGGGTATTGGCATGTCCCATTAAATCCGGCCACGTACCATGCGCTGCATTCCAATGATTGTAGCGCAACCCAAAGCGACTTTGGTCGTATAGAATGTACACGCGCATATGACGAAACGCACCCTAGCATACCGACCCTGTGTGATCCCGAAACAAGGGAGAATCGTGGTCGGTGCCAAGTGGTGGCTGATGATGTTATGGGCCATTCCTGCACTTTCCATGGCGCAGGATTGTCCCGACGAGGTCGATGTGCTGCAGCCCATTACCTGCAGTGGCGCCGATGACGGCGTGCTGTCCGTGTCGGTCCCAGACGGGGTGGAGTCCAGTGAAATCTATTGGCTCCAAAACAACGACACGCTTTTTGGTGCGGTTCAATCCAATTTGGGTCCAGGCAGCTACTTGGTTTTTATTCCTGGTTGTGCCCCCCTTGGCGCAACGCTCAATGAGCCGTTTACTTTTTTCATCAGCGCTGCGATCACGCGCCTCCCTACATGCAATGACCCTTGTTCCGGTGAGATCACGGTCACTCCGAATTTTGGTCAGGGAGACATTACCTACTCCTGGTCGCACGACGCCGCGGAAACAGGGCCCGTCGGAGACAACGTCTGCGAACAGGTCATCTTGGTTTCGGCGATAGACGAAAATGGATGCTCCGATCAAGACATCATCACGGTGGAGATTCCAGACGTGGAGGTGCTCACATTTGGGACAGACCCGACCTGTTTCGGCTTCTCAGATGGAACGGTGGCCGCCGTGGCTACTGGAGGTTTGGGCGGGGGGTTTGACTTTTCATGGATCGATGCTTCGGGAATAGAAATAGGGACTGAAAGCGAGGTTACCGACCTGCAGGCGGGCGGTTATTTGGTGACCGCCACAGATTCCGGAGGGTGTTCTCAAACAGAAACGGTCTTCCTCGAAGCGCCACCGCCAGTGGATGTTGACTTGGTTGCCACGGGAGTCAGTTGCTTTGGCGATACGGATGGCACCGCGTCTGCACTCTTCGAGGACGCCGCGAATTATGCCTGGACCGGGCCTGATGGTTTTACAGCTTTTGGTCCAGACGAAGACGCCCTCACCATGCTGTCACCAGGACTCTATGAAGTCTTTGTCACGGCAGCAGATGGATGTATTGGCGCCGGTAGCGTCGAGGTCATTTCTCCTGACCCTTTGGTCGCGGAGCCGTTTTTGTCTCCCCCAAGTTGCCCGGGACTGTCGGACGGAATCGTGGGCGCCATCGCAGAAGGAGGAACGCCTGAATACACAGTAGAGTGGACCCTTTCTGACGGTTCGGTTGCAGAAGGCGATTTTCTGAACAATGTCACAGCGGGTTCGTACAGCTATGCTTTGGAGGATGACAACGGCTGCGCTGCATCGGGCGCTGTCACCTTGGAGGATCCAGAGCCATTGGCCGCATCCATTGCCATTGAAATGCCTTTGTGCGCAGAAGGTCCGCTCAGCGAAAGCGGCAGTGTGCAAGCGACGGTCACGGGTGGCCTTTCGCCCTATAACTCAGTTTGGGTTGATGCCGCAACCGCTCAAGTCGTGGCAACAGGCCTTTCGGCCGCCAACTTGAGTTCAGGTGGATATGGACTTGGCGTGATGGACATGCTTGGCTGCATTTTGGACACGGTGGTTGTTCTGGAGGCGCCGGACTCTTTGTTTTTAGAAACCACGGTGACGCCGCCGTTGTGCGCAGGAGAGGGCAATGGCAGTGCGACAGCGACAGCATCCGGGGGGTCCCCGGACTACTCCTTTGTGTGGACGGGTGGCGGTGCACCAATTTTGGGCCCGGTCATCGGGGGCCTCTCCGAAGGTGCGTATGCGGTGGTGGTCACCGACGGCAATGGTTGCGAAGCGACCGAAGAAGTCTTGGTCGAAGAGCCAGCGCCCCTTGAATTGACCTTGTCTGCTGTTCCTGTGGGTTGCAACGGAAGCGACGGTGCCGCTTTAGGCTCAGTGACGGGCGGGTCTTCTCCCTACGATTGGACTTGGCTGGATGGGGACCAAACCGTGGTTTCTGCGGTGGATTCCGCCACAGGGTTGAGTCCTGGAGAATACACGGCCGTTGTCACGGATGGAGCGGGCTGTGAGGCCTCCGAAGTGGCAACCGTGGGGACATTGCCTCCATTGGAAATCGACCTTTCCTTGGGGGAAGTGGATTGCGCAACGGGCGAAGCCACCATTGATGCCGCTGTATCAGGAGGCGAGCTGCCGGTTGCATTGGTATTGACCGGTGAAGGCGGCCCCTTGGAGTTTTCGTCGGGCACCGTGCTTCCTTTTGGTGCATACACGTTGGTTGCTACTGACGGACGCGGGTGCACAGCAGACACCGCCTGGGTTTTGAACCCTCCCATCGAAGTGACCTCGGCTGTGGTACCCTTTGGTTGTGACGGTGGAGGGGTCATTCAACTGGACTTTACCGGAGGAGACCCAGAGGCCCAAGTCACTGTTGAAGCCGGTTCATTGGGCGCACCGAACGCATCGACGTCCAATAGTGCTGTGTGGGAATCGGTGTCTGAAGGCCAGTATACAATTGTGGTGGGCGACGGCACGTGCAGCGTTTCAGAGGAGGTCGAAATGACAGGGGTGAGTGTGTTTGAGTGGAGCGTGGAAGTGCTGCCATTCGCTTGTGAAGAGGCGGCAGGGGGAATAGAGGTGAGCGTGTCTGGCGGAGTTCTGCCCTTAGAAGTTGTGGGATCATCCCTTGACGGAGCCACAACGTGGTCTTCGCTCGACACCCTGGGGCTTTCGGCAGGAACGTATGCGCTCTCGGTGCTGGACGACGCAGGTTGCCAGAGGGACACTGTATTGGAGGTTGTTGAGCTGCCTGCTCTGATGGTCACAGTTGTGGCCAGCGACATCCAATGTTCGGGAGACGAGAACGGCAGCATCACCATCGAGGCAAGTGGAGGAGCGGCCCCTCTGACGCTCGGCGCTGTCGGCGAATCTGGCCCCCTGAGCTTGCCGCTTGATGACTTGGCGCCCGGAGTGTACTCGGCTGGGGCCATCGACTCTCGTGGATGCACAGCGGACACCATCGTAGAGGTTTTGTCTCCGGCGCCCTTGGAGGTGGTCACAGACGTTCAGCCCGAGTCATGCACGGGAACATCAGATGGATCGGTTCAAGCGACAGTCTCCGGAGGAACAGCTCCCATTTCAGTGCTATGGACCGGTGGCCCTGAAGGCGATGTGTGGGCGGGCTTGACAGCAGGTGTATACACTTGGACAGCCCTTGATTTTTACGGTTGTGACACGACTGGAACACTTGAAGTGGTGACGGAGGGAAGCTTGACGGCCGTCGCCGAAGTGCTGCCCGTGTCTTGCGATGAAGGCTCGGTTTCTGGCGCTGTGTCTATTGCCGTGAGTGGAAACGTATCGGCCATCACGGTGGTGCTCGGAGGACTTCCCGCCGATGAGGTCGTGGACAACACCACCTCGGGCATTTGGACGTGGTCGAACTTGGCCGCAGGCTCATACGGTTGGAGCGCCTCTATCGGTGAAGGGTGCGCTTCAACAGGTCAAATCGATGTGGTGCTTCCACCCGCCTTGATGTTCCAAGGAAACGCCATTCAACCAACGTGCGAAGGTGAAGGGGGTGTTGTTGAGGTAGACCCTATCGGAGGTGAAGCGCCACTGGAGGTGGCGTGGCAAGGCGTGACTCAGCTTGGAGACACAGTGCAAGGCACGGGAACTGGATCCGTGAATTTGGAAGAAGGACAATACACATGGACGGTGTCAGATGCTGCCGGTTGCAGTTTGGACACGGCCATTCAAGTAGCAGCCCTTTCCATAGGGCTGTCCATGGAGCAAGAGCTCGTTCAGCCCACCTGCGGAGGGGCTTTGGCAGGAGAGGCCACCTTGACTCCGACGGGCGGAATTTCTCCATACTCTGTGGTGGTGCAAGGAGCAGCGGACAGCACCTTCCTTCCATTCTTGGTGCCTGGAGCATATCCTGTCACCCTCACAGACTCCTTAGGCTGTGCTTTCCTCGACACGGTGCTCATCGAGCCCGCCAGCGACTTCGTTCTGTTTGCAGAAGTAGACTCGGCGACGTGCTCTAACAGCGAAGATGGCCAAGTGGTGTTGACCACGGCCAATGGAACGGGGGAGGTAGACTTCATCTTTTCTGGGCCCTTTGGGGCGATGGCTGTGGGGGATACGGTAGCAGGGGTGGGTGCCGGAGTTTACGAGGTCACAGCACTAGACAGTGCGGGCTGCCCCGCAGTATTGTTGGTCAGTGTTGAGGCGCCACCACCGGTGATCGTGTTGTTGGACAGTTTGGTGCGCCCAAGCTGCGCAGGCGACGAGGACGGATACCTGGCTGTAACGGTCGAGGGCGGCGTGGGAGGCCCCTACGAGGTCAATTGGTCATTGGATGCAGCCCCATGGTCCAGCGGCCCCATTCAAGCCTCCATTGGCGAGGGCGTCTATGCCGTTGAGGCGTTGGATGGGCAAGGGTGTTTGGGTAGCATTGAGTCGATACCATTATTGGCCCAAGGCGATGTCGTTCTCTCTGTCCCCTCGGATACGGCATTGTGCGCGGGCACACCGTTGCAACTCCAGGCCCAAGCCACAGGAGCCACAGAAGCGTTTTGGAGCATTCAAGGCAGCAGCAATGGTGTGGGTTTGAATGCCTTGACAGACAGCATTTCAGAAGGTGGGCACTATTGGACCTTCACCGCCACCCGCTTGGGCTGTGTTCAGCAAGACTCTGTGCTGGTCACCGGATGGAGTTTGCCCACCCCCAATGCGGGACCAGATGCGATGATTGTTTCTGGTGCCGCCGCCAATTTGGGCGTAGGGGGCGCCCCAGAATCTTGGGCTTATGCCTGGAGTCCCAGTGTCGACGTGGCGTTTGCAGAATTGCCATCGACCCCCACCAACATACTTTTTGAGACCACGGTTTTCATCCTTCAGGCCACCACTCCAGAGGGATGCTCAGCAACGGATACCGTTGAGGTCGGGGTTTTACAAACGCTGGATATCCCGTCGGGTTTTACCCCCAATGATGACGGGACCAACGATGTGTGGAACCTGACCGGTTTGGACCAGTACCCCTCTGCAGAGATCACTGTATTCAACCGGTGGGGTGACGTGCTCTTTACCCAAGGCGCCTATGACGGGGCTTGGGACGGCAGGGTGAACGGGATTGTCGTTCCTGTGGGCACCTATTACTATCACATTCGGGTCAATGAACCCGCGCTGCAGACCGAGTGGACCGGTCCCATTACCATTATGCGATGAAGCCATACAGCAACACCATTGCACAGATGAAGTGGTCCTTGGTTGTGGCGGCCTTGGCCTGGGGTGCAGGGCTGGGCGCTCAGCAGTTGCCCGTCACCACGCTGCCGCTCGACCATGCTTTTGATGCCCATCCAGCCGCGGCGGGTGCAGATTCTTTGATCCACGTCAGTTTGTGGCAACGCAGCCCTTGGACAGGCGTTCCTTCGGCGCCGAGAACCACGTCTTTGGCCTTGACGTCACCTACGGGCTCATCCTCGCTGGGGTGGGGTGCCCGAGCTTGGAGTGACATCGCCGGACCTACGCGAATGGCAGGGTTTCACATGGGCCTGGCCTACAAGTCCCGATGGACAGAGCC
>Ga0206128_1000232_pt1 | contig 67040 bp, 61 predicted proteins | sample Helgoland_Spring_7_FD_148601 | JGI IMG/M metagenome (GOLD analysis project Ga0206128, IMG submission 148601) | Pelagic subsurface seawater microbial communities from Kabeltonne, Helgoland, North Sea - Helgoland_Spring_Bloom_20160426_1 | ecosystem: Environmental > Aquatic > Marine > Epipelagic ... | reverse complement strand
GGGAAATTTTGGTTTTGCGGTGGCGTTATCCTTGTTTCGGCAGATTTCGAAATGTCTCTGGTGCATGCGCAAGGGCGCGACAGCCATGGCTTGCCAGTACATCAACAAAACGCGGCCATATCTTCGAATCTGGCGAATCTGGGCCGTTTTGATCATTTGTCCCAACCCTCATATCGTACGGCGATTGCTTTGATGCTTGGTTTGCGTCGTCATGCCGATGCAGCTAAATTGGCTAATGAAATATTGGAGCGCTACCCGCGGGCAAGCGAATTGCATTTTCAAATTGCCACTATGTTTCAGCATTTTCGTCGATGCACAACGGCCAAACCATTCTTTCAAAAAATGCGGATTCTTTACCGGTCTTCCCCGCAATGGCCGCTATTACGAAAGATTGAAAAAGCCTGCGGCGATCTTTGGATACAAGATGCGATTATGCAGCTTCGGGTCGGTCGCCAGAAATCTTTAATTGATGCGCCGCAACAAGATATTGTGCCAATCGCCAAAGGGTCACAAATTGATCAATTTTGTCAGCTTCAGCCCTATCTTTGTGGTGATGCCCGCCATATTCGGCATAATGTCTTTGCCCCCTCAGGCTATCTAACGCAAATGACAACAAAATTTATGATGAGCCGGCCAGATTACCAAGGCGGGCTCCAACAACTTACCTTGCAGCTTGCCAAGAATGTGACCAGTCAACCGGCGATTGGCAGTGATGGATTTGCGCTTCGTTATTTGGTTGGCTGGCATCGGGAAAACCGGATATTAACGACCATCGCAGCACGGCTTGGTAAAAGCTTGGAAAGCCGTGGGCGCGATGCTATGCACCACCAAATGTCGTGGGCTGGGCTTGACTTTTTATCGCTTCGCCGTGGGGACAAAAAGACAGTTTCCTATCAGCATGGCCTGTCAATTGAACGATATTGGGCCGATCAGATGACGGGCCAGCTTGTTCGTCTTCACGGCGCCATTGCGGGCCGCGTGCAAAATGAAATTGATTGGCAGATCGGGTGCAATTTTGAACGGCGCTACCGGCTGTTTCATGGCTGGCGTCGGTCGGCATCCTTTGGCAATCAATTTCATTTTGATCTGCGTTGGCCACTGTCATCGCATTGGTTGACAATCATATCTTATCAAGATGAACGGCGTTATTTTTTGACCCCGCAGCCTTATCTTGTAGCGCCCTATACGGTGCTGACAAAACGGCTAAAAATACGCTTTGAAACAAAAATTGATTGGATTGACAGCTTTGTTATTGGCACCGAATTAGACCGATATATCGTGCGCTCGAAAGACCAATTTGCCCGTCGCCACAGGGTGAATTATGCAATTTATATCCGCTATCAATTTTAGCATAATATTCAAAAACACTTATCTTTTATAGCCTTATATAAAAATAGAATATTATTAAATTATAATAAAAACAGATATATGAATATATTACGGTTTTAATTTATGGTTGAAAAATGAGACAAAATGCGTCTCATGACTTGCTTCTTTATGGCCGTCATTCTGAGTAATAATACACTCTTATAAGGTAGGTCTACTCGGTTTTGATTGTGTGTAATGGGAGTGTTAGATGAATATATTAATTGGGTATGGTAATAGTTTATGTCGTGATTTTGTACAGAACCACCTTACGTCTGGCGATAGCTCAATGACTATTGTCACGGTTGGTACGGTCAAGGAATCGATTGAGGTTGCAAAGGATAATATGCATCTCGATGTTATTGGCCTCGATCTTAAAATGCCTGATATGGAAGGGCTGGATAGTTTAGCCAAGGTTCGCAATAGCCTTTTTTATCCAATCCCAATTGCCCTGATTGGGCCAGCTGCAAATCGGCGGGCGATTCGTGATATGTTGTTGGCGCAAGTGGCCGGTTATTTAACCTATTCAATGAGCCCTGCCGCAACTTTAGGGGCCATCAAGCTGATTGCCGATGGCGAAATCTTTGTCCCTGCAGATATTTTGGCTGATGAGGATATGATGGTTGGTAAACGCCATCTGACCGGACGTGAACATGACGTTTTGTCAGGATTGCTTGCCGGCAGTTCGAACAAGGAAATTGCCCGTTCGCTGAATTTGAGCGAGGTGACAATCAAGCATCATCTTTAAAGCCTGCGCTCAAAATTAGGCGCCAAGAACCGTACGCATGCGGTTTGTCGCGCAATCGAACTTGGTATCAGTTAACGCCAGGCCAGATTACAGGCGAAATGTGCAATAAAGGGCATGATTGAAGGCCGCCGTAAAATGAAGACAAGGCCACCATATGAGATGGCCTTGCCCCGATTAGGTTGGCCCCGATTGGCCTAGCCGTGACTAGTCATGGCGATTTTGCCGATTTTCGACAAGATCATCAACCACTGCTGGATCGGTCAAGGTTGATGTGTCGCCTAGCTGATCATATTCATTGGCGGCGATTTTCCGTAAAATGCGCCGCATGATCTTGCCCGAGCGCGTTTTTGGCAATTGTGGCGCCCATTGCAATAGGTCGGGCGTTGCGATGGGGCCAATTTCTTTTCGTGTCCATTGGCGTAACTCGGCGGCCAGCTGATCATCAGCAACCGCATCAGCCACCAAGGTGACATAGGCATAAATGCCCTGTCCTTTGATATCATGTGGATAGCCAACAACTGCGGCTTCGGCCACTTTTGGATGTGCCACCAATGCCGATTCAACTTCGGCTGTTCCCATCCGATGTCCTGATACATTCAACACATCATCAACACGGCCGGTAATCCAAAAATAGCCATCCTTGTCACGGCGAGCGCCATCACCGGTGAAATAGCGACCGGGGAAGGTGGTGAAATAGGTTTCGATAAATCGCTGGTGGTCGCCATAGACAGTGCGCATCTGGCCGGGCCATGAATGACCAATACATAAATTGCCATCACTGGCGCCATCAAGAATATTGTTATCACCATCAACAAGAACCGGTTGAACACCAAAAAAGGGCTTGGTCGCCGATCCTGGTTTGGTGGCGGTTGCCCCTGGCAAAGGCGTAATCAAAATGCCGCCTGTTTCGGTTTGCCACCAAGTATCGACAATCGGGCAGCGTTTTTCGCCAACCACATTATGGTACCACATCCATGCTTCGGGATTGATCGGTTCGCCAACCGATCCAAGAAGCCGTAAAGATGATCGGTCACAAACCGTGACAGGCTTGTCGCCTTCGCGCATTAAGGCGCGGATTGCGGTTGGTGCGGTGTAGAAAATATTGACTTTGTGTTTTTCGACAACGCGCCAGAATCTAGAACTGTCAGGATAGGTTGGCACGCCTTCAAACATCAAGGTTATGGCGCCATTGGCCAATGGCCCATAAACGATATAGCTATGGCCGGTGACCCAACCAACATCGGCGGTACACCAATAGATATCGCCATCATGATAATCAAAAACATATTGATGCGTCATCGAGGCGTAAACCATATAGCCGCCGGTGGTGTGAAGAACCCCCTTTGGCTTGCCGGTTGACCCTGATGTATAGAGAATGAACATCGGGTCTTCAGCGTTCATTTCTTCGGCTGGACAATCGGCAGAGGCGCTATCCATGGCCTCGTGATACCAGACATCGCGTCCGTCAACCCAGTCAATTTTGCCGCCTGTTCGTTGCACCACAATCGCGGTTTTGCAATCTGGGCAGTTGGCCAAAGCGGCATCGGTGTTGGCTTTTAGCGGTATCGGTCGTCCACCCCGCACCCCTTCATCGGCGGTGATGACCATCGTTGAATCGCAATCTTGAATCCGCCCGGCAAGCGCATCGGGCGAAAAGCCGCCAAAAACAACTGAATGCACGGCGCCAATTCGAACACAAGCCAGCATCGCCACGGTGGCTTCGGGGATCATCGGCATATAGATGGTGATCCGGTCGCCTTTCTTGGCGCCGTTCGCCTTTAACACATTGGCAAATTTACACACATCTTCATGCAATTCACGATAAGTGATATGGCGGTGCTGGTCAGGCTCATCGCCCTCCCAGATGATGGCTGTCTGGTCGCCGCGGGTGGCAAGATGGCGGTCAAGGCAATTGGCCGCCGCATTCAATGTGCCATCAGCATACCATTTAATATGTAAATCCTTGGCATCAAAGGACACGTCGCTGATCTGGCTATAGGGCTTGATCCAATCAATGCGCTTGCCATGCTCGGCCCAGAATTGATCGGGATTGGCAATTGAGTCTTGGTAAAGGGCGGCATAGCCATTCGCGTCAATAAGTGCCGATTTTGCCAAATCCGCGCTTGGCTCAAAGATCATGTCCTGTTCCATGAAAAAGACTCCTTCAACAGTTTTTATTGGCCTTTCATAGCGGCCTTGTCTTTTGGTTATTGCTTGCTTGTTGCTGCTTGCCAGCCCGCTTATGCGCAATCTTATGCAAAATTATTATCGCAGCTGGTGAGAATCGGCAAGGCTTGCGATAATGCGTCATGGCTAAAGCGTCGGGCATTATCACTAAAGCGTTGGGTCTTCGCCATGTTCCAGCTGGTCAATAAGCGATTCGCCAGCGGTTGCATCGTCAAGATCAAAGACTTTGCGGCTGATTGCCATGGCAAATCCAGCACGCGCCATCGCGCCAAGCTGGCGTTGCTGGCGCTGCATGATGGCATCGCGGTCATCACCCTCATTTCGCCGATGATCAAATGGGCCAATCCGGCGGCGGCGGGCAAAGCGGCAGGCGGCAAGCAGCTCGCCATTTGCCGTATGTTCATCTGCCACATCTAGCGCCGCATCAATCACATCATCTTCGAGCCGGTGCTGGCGAAGCCGTTGGCGAATGCCGAGCTGGGAGCGGCCCTGACGACGGTGGCTTCGCGCCTGTGACTGGGCAAAAGCATCATCATTAACATAGCCAAGCGTCTGACACCGCATCACGGTTGCGTCAATCGCCGCGGCAATTTCATCGGGATCATGCTGATCAAGTTTGCGCGTTGCAAACCGGCCAAGCACGTCGCGCAGCCGGTGCTGTGAACTGGCATAGCGGCCAAGATAATCGACCGCCTTATTCATCAATCTTGTTTCGATGGGTGCTTTTGCCATGAATGTGAAATGATACTTTTCGTTTGGTGGGGTCGCCCCCAAAATCAGTCAAAATGGCAAAATGCCAAATGCCAGATTAGGCGGTTTTTGAATGAAAGGCAAAAGCTGACCTTTGCCCCATTGCGCCAGATCAGATTGCGGCCTATTTTGACCGCATGACGGATTTCGATTCAAAGACAAATACTTCATCATCACCTGCCAAAGCGGCACCTGCAGCCCCCATGCCATCAACGGCGCGTGACTTGCGCCGTCCGGTTTATATTGGGCCGGTGAATTGGGTTGGTCTTGGCATGCTATATCAACGTGAAGTGCAGCGGTTTTTGAAAATCGCCACACAAACCTTGGCGGCGCCAGTCATCACCTCGATATTATTTTTGATGGTTTTTTCAGTGGCGATTGGCGAGCGCGCCAATTTCGCCGGTGATATTGATTTTGTGACATTTCTTGTGCCTGGCCTTGTGATGATGAATGTTCTTCAAAACGCCTTTGCCAATACATCATCTTCGCTTGTTGTCTCAAAAGTGCAGGGCAATATTGTTGATTTACTGATGCCGCCTTTGGGGCCGGGTGAATTGCTGTTTGGGCTTGCCGCGGCGGGCATGACGCGTGGTCTGTGCGTTGGCATTGTGACGGCGGTTGCCTTGGTTATTCTTGGTGGTGGCACATTGCCGCCGCATCCAATGATCGCAATTGGGTTTTTAATTCTAGGTGCATTTGCCCTTTCATTTGCGGGTATTCTTGCCGGAATCTGGGCCAATAAATTTGACGAATTGGCGGCCATTACGAATTTTGTCATCCAGCCGCTGACCTTTTTATCGGGAACCTTTTATTCGGTTGATCGCCTTCCCGCGCCATTTGATATGATTGCCAGCCTGAATCCGGTCTTTTATACCATTGACGGGTTTCGCTATGGCATGATCGGGGTTGCCGACCGGCCTCTTATGACCGGCTTTTACTGTCTTGTTGCGGTGAATGTCGTTTTGGCCATTTTATGTTATAAGGCCTTGCGTTCGGGCTATCGCTTGAAAAGCTAGCCTTGCATACTGACCATTACCAAAGACGATTAGGATAGGAATCATCATGCCAGCCGAAGACTTTGAAAACGGCATTTTGCCCGTACAGCATCTTGAACAGGCGATCCATGACGGTGTTATTGCCGCCGATCATCCGGTTGAGGCAGGCCAGCTTCAACCCGCAAGTCTTGATCTGCGCCTTGGCCGCGAAGCATGGCGAGTGCAAGCCAGCTTTTTGCCGGGCCAGCATATGACCGTTGCCGACAAGTTGGCAAAATTTGGCATGCATAAAATTGACCTCAGCGATGGTGCGGTGCTGGAACGTGGTTGTGTCTATATTGTGAAATTGCAAGAGCGTCTTCACCTTCCTGCTGGCATTTCCGCTATGGCAAATCCAAAAAGCTCGACTGGCAGGCTTGATATTTTTACCCGTCTTATCACCGATGGCGCGCGTGAATTTGAATCGGTTGCCGATGGCTATGAAGGCCCGCTTTATGCCGAAATTTCACCGCGCACCTTTTCGGTTCTGGTGCGGGCTGGTTCGCGCTTGTCGCAATTGCGGCTTCGACGTGGCATCAGCGCCCCGTCTGATCTTTTGATGGAGTCACTGCAATCAACCGTCGGTTTGGTTCATGGTGCCGAGCGAACCGATATTCGTGACGGTGTTGCACTTAGTGTCAATCTTGAACCAGATGTCAAAAGCGGCATGATTGGCTGGCGGGCGCGTAAACATGCGGGTTTGATTGATATTGATTCGCCGGCAAGCCAGCCGGTAGACGCTTTTTGGGAACGCGTAACCCCATCTGATCTTACGGTTGGTGGGCTGGTGTTGAATCCTGATGAATTTTACATTTTGGCAAGCCGTGAATTTGTTACCGTGCCAAAGGATCATGCTGCCGAAATGCGTGCCTATGACACAAGGGTTGGCGAATTTCGCGCGCATTATGCCGGATTTTTTGATCCCGGCTTTGGCATGGCCGAACTTGGCGCCGAGGGAACGCGCGCCGTTCTTGAGGTGCGGTCGCATGATGTGCCATTCCTGATCGAACAGGGCCAAACGGTTTGCCGGTTGGTTTATGAACCGATGGTATCAGTGCCGGCAACGCTCTATGGCGCTGGTGGATCTAACTATCAGTCACAAGGGCTGCGATTGGCCAAACATTTTATTCAGGACTAGCCAATCGGCTGTTTGGCATTTGTTGGCTGATATCTTGACAATTGTTTTGAAAATAGCGAGAGTTGCCGCCTGAATTGAGCGCCAACGGGCGCTTGCTGGGGCCACCAACGAAGACATTGCGTTGGTGGTTTGATTTTTGGATATGAATTTGGGCGTGTTTGCCAGTCTGAAATAATTGGCATAACAAAGGACAAGCCAGGTGGTTTTGATATGAACCAAAAAGCCGTAGATTACGCAGCTGACTCAGCTGTGATGCAAACCTATGGCCGCGCTGAAATTGGTTTTGTGCGCGGTGATGGCTGCTGGCTTGAATCTGACTCAGGGGAAAAATATCTCGATTGTGCAAGCGGCATTGCCGTCAACACGCTTGGCCATAGCCATCCGCATTTGGTTGCTGCGCTAACCGAGCAAGCTGGTAAATTATGGCATACGTCCAATCTATATCGGATTCCGGGTCAAGAAATTGTTGCCAAAATGCTGGCGTCGCTTTCGGGGCTTGATCAGGTGTTTTTCTGTAATTCCGGTGCTGAAGCTACCGAAGCAGCGGTCAAGATTGCGCGCCGTGCCGCCTATGAAAAGGGCGAGCCTGAGCGAATGACCATCCTTTGCGCGACAGGCGCTTTTCATGGCCGGACATTAGGGATGCTTGCGGCGACGGACAGGCCGGTTTTTCGAACCGGCTTTGGCCCGATGCCAGCCGGATTTGACCATGTTTCTTTTGGCAATTTGAATGCGCTTCGCGCTTCGCTTGGGCCGCATGTGGCGGCGGTGATGGTCGAATCGGTGCAGGGTGAAGGCGGTGCCAGACAAGTTCCCGATGGCTATCTTGCCGGTGTTCGTGAAGCGGCTGATGAATTTGGAGCGCTTGTCATTGCTGATGAGGTGCAGGCTGGTATTGGCCGGACTGGACGGCTGTTTTCCTATGAGGATACCGGAATCAAGCCTGATATTGTTGCGCTTGCCAAAGGGCTGGCTGGTGGCTTTCCGATCGGTGCTGTTATTGCCAGCAAGGCGGTTGGCGCGGCGATGACAGCTGGCACGCATGGATCAACCTTCGGCGGCAATCCGCTGGCAATGGCGGCGGCAAAGGCGGTTCTTGAAATTCTTGGCGAAGACGGGTTTTTGGCTGATGTCCGTGAACGCGCTGCCTATCTTGATTTGGCGCTGCATCATTTGCAGACACAATTTCCGACAATGGTTGACGAGCTTCGTGGCCGTGGGTTTTTGCGCGGTATCCGGCTGCATGATTCGGTTGATTTGCCCGCCCTTGTCAAACGGCTTCGGGATGACCACCTGCTCACGGTACCAGCAGCTGATAATACGCTTCGACTGTTGCCACCATTGACAATTCATCGTGATGAAATTGATCTGGCAATTGCCAAGCTTGTGGCGGCATTGACCGCAATGGCCCCGCGTGACGGTCAATAGAGCGCAACAATTTTTTGCCAAATATGAATGAAGGACGGGACAACGCCGATGCGGCATTTTCTAGATTTGAAAGAGTTTTCGACTGACAGGCTGCAAGCGATGCTTGATGACGGATTGCGCATGAAGGCGGCACAAAAATCAGGCGAAGGCCACGCTATGCCATTGGCTGGCAAAACCGTTGCAATGATTTTTGAAAAGCCGTCAACGCGAACCCGTGTGTCATTTGAGGTTGGCGTCGTCCAGCTTGGGGGCACACCACTGATTTTATCGGCAAATGACCTTCAGCTTGGCCGTGGTGAATCTGTTGAAGATACGGCGCGGGTGCTATCGCGCTATGTTGATGTGATCATGATTCGCTGTTTTCAGCATGAAACGCTTCTCACCCTTGCCGAACATGCAACCGTGCCGGTGATCAATGCATTGACCCAGCGTTCGCATCCTTGCCAGCTTATGGCCGATCTGATGACGATGATCGAATATCATGGCCCACTTGCCGGACAAACCGTTGCATGGCTTGGTGATGGTAATAATGTTGCGGTGAGCTGGATCGAGGCGGCGGTTCGTTTTGGCTTTCAATTGCGCATTGCTGGCCCGCAAAAATATGCGCCACCTGCCGATTTATTGGCCTGGGCGCGGGCAAATGGTGGCGATATTATCCTAACCGACGAGGTTGGTCTGGCGATTGACAAGGTGCAGACCGTGGTAACCGATGTGTGGATTTCAATGGGCAATGATGAGGGCAGTCGCCGTGCTGATTTTGCGCCATTTCAGGTGAATGCTGAATTGATGAAGGCCGCCGCTGGCGATGCTATTTTTATGCATTGCCTTCCTGCATGGCGTGGCATGGAAGTGACCGCCGATGTCATTGACGGGCCGCAATCAGCAGTATTTGACGAAGCCGAAAACCGGCTTCATGCCCAAAAGGCCATTTTGGCATGGTGCGTTTCGGGTAATTAGACGCAAGGCCCCAAACAGCCTAGATGGCTCATGTGGTTTGTGGTTTTAGGATGTAATGATGTTGAATGATAATTTACCGGCCGATGCGCAGATTCTGCCTTTTTACCTGGCTGACGGTTCGGATGATGTGGCGTTAATTCGTGGCCGCATTGCGTCGGTTGGCCACGCTGCCAATACCATTCTTGCGCGCCATGATTATCCGCCGCTTGTGGCAACGCTTCAAGCCGAAGCTTTGGCATTGGCGGCTTGTTTGTCCAGCACTTTGAAATTTGATGGTGTTTTTACGCTTCAGGCCAAAGGCGATGGTCTGGTTCGTACTTTATTTGCCGATATTACCGAGGCTGGCCATCTTCGTGGCTATGCGGCGATGGAGGATAATCCAACCGGTTTTCAAGCGGCTGCTTTGGCGCATGACCCGGCTGGTTCGGTTTGTCTTGGCCCGTTAATGGGCGGTGGCTATATCGCCTTTACCGTTGATGATGGCAGTACCAATGGTCGCTATCAGGGTATTGTCGAACTCGATGAGCGGCATCTAAGCGATGCGGCGATGCGGTGGTACGAAAATTCAGAACAGCTTGATACAATTGTGGTTTGCGCTGCCGAAAACGGGCCGGATGGTTGGCAGGCGGTGGCCTTGATGTTGCAACGGATTGCTGCTGACGGTGGTAAGGATGATGGCAACAGCATGCCAAAAACCAATGATCAAGCCCGTGCCGCCAGTGACGATGCTTGGCATACGGCAAAAACCTTGCTTGGCTCGATCACCCGCGATGAATTGCTTGATCCGGCCTTGTCGCCGGAAGATATTATTTTCCGCCTGTTTAACAGCATGGCCCCACATAGCGCGCCGTCGCGTCCAGTGCTTGATCAATGCCGCTGCAATGTCGAAAAAATCGAATCGATGCTTCAACAATTAGCGCCAGATGATATTGATGATATGGCTGACCAAGATGGAAACCTGACCGTTACCTGTGAATTTTGCAAAACGCATCGTGCCTATCATAAGGATGCGATTCCGCGTCCTTAATCTTTGCGCCAATGCCTGCAAGACATTGATAGCGCCATTTCGAAAATTGCGGCATAATTGCAAAATGTTAAGGTGACGCAAGACCCGGTTAAGAAAACCCAATCATTCGTGATAAAGTTTGATTAGGGTACCCTCTCAATAGCGATACAGAAAAAGGGCTTTGACGATGCTTCGTTCAAAAATGATGACAGTCTTGGCGTTGATCTTGGCCGGTGGGCTTCTTGCTGGCTGTAAAACGGGAACAACGCCGCCGCCGCCACAGATTTTTGCAACTGACGCTTATCAGCCGCTAAACCTCAATGCCCGCCGTCTTGAAATTATTGATAATTGGCAGATGCCGGTTGCCGATCCTTATATCGGCTATCGCGTAAGTCCATTACCAAGCAATATTCTGGCCGATTGGGCATCGCATGTGCTTCGTCCTGCTGGCGGCAGTGGCGAGATTATTTTCGACATGAAGCGCGTTGCTGTGACCATGACCGATTTGCCAAACAAGGTCGGGATTGACGGTTTGCTAACCGATCAGCAAAGCCGCAAAATCACTGCCGAAATCAAGGTCAAAATCATGTGGCTTCAGCCCGTTGGCGGCACACAGGCATCGGCCGATCTAAGCGCCTCACATTCGATCACAATTCGGGAATCAGCCACGGCAAATGAAGTTAACAAAGTGGTGAATGAAGCGATGAAGGGCGCGCTTATCCGGCTCGATAGCCAAACGCGCAAGGAATTGGCAAAGATTGACCGGATCATTTTACGCTAGGGGTTTTGGCCAGATATTTAGCGCTGCCAAAAGGCCGGATTCAGCATCACCAGAACGGTAAAGATTTCCAGCCGTCCCAAAAGCATGGCAAAGGACATGATCCATTTTGCGCTATCGGGAAGTGTCGAGAAATTACCGTCGGCGCCAATCACTTCACCAAGACCCGGGCCAACATTGCTAATCGATGTTGCCGCGCCTGACAGCGCCGTGACAAAATCAAGACCGGCCATGCCAAGCATGATCGCGATGAGCACAAAGCCAAGAATAAAGAGATAGAAAAACCCCATCACCGAATCCATGACTTCGACCGAAACTGGCCGTTTGTTATAATAGGCAAGCACTACCGCATGGGGGCGCAGCAAACGACTGATCTGTACCTTGGCAGTACTGGCAAGAACCTGAAGGCGAAACACTTTGATGCCACAGGTGGTTGACCCGCCACAGCCGCCAATGAACATGACGATCAGCAGGATCGTTGTTGCAAAGCCGCCCCATGCCGAAAAATTGGCGCTAACATAACCTGTGCCGGTCATGATCGAAACGCCGTTAAAGCTGGCCTGCCGCACCGCCTCGCCAAATCCTAAACCGGTTTGCATCAAATGCCAGATCAATAGCAGAACAAGCCCGACGGCAAGGATTAAGAACCAGCGCACTTGCGGATCATTCAGCAAGCTTCGCCACCCGCCGCGTACCATCGCCAGATAATGCGCAAATGGCAGGCTGCCAACAATCATGCCAGTGATGATAATCCATTCAACAGCAATCGAATCAAACGCGCCAATCGACGCGGTACGGGTTGAATAGCCGCCAGTCGCAAGCGTTGTCATTGAATGCGCGACGGCATCGAATATATCCATGCCAGCCAGCGCCAGCATCACCGCCCAAAGCGCGGTGAGTCCGGTATAGACAAGGCCAATACCACCCGCAAGCTGGGTTGCGCGCGGAACAACATTTTCAGCCCGTTCATAGGATTCGGTGCGAAATAGCTGCATGCCGCCAACCGAAAGCATTGGCAAAACGGCCATTGCCATAACGACAATGCCAACGCCGCCAAGCCATTGAAGCAAGGCACGCCAGATCAAAATTCCGGCTGATGCCTGTTCGATTTCAACAAGGATGGTTGATCCGGTTGTAGTGATGCCTGAAACCGATTCGAAAACCGAATCGGTAAAGCTGAGGTCAAGCTCGCTGAACATAAAAGGCAAAGCGCCAAAAATGCCGATCATGACCCATGACCCGTTGGTTAGCAAAAAAGCTTGGCGAAGCCCAAGATCAAGCGCTTCTCGCTGGTTCGTTGCAAGCCATACCGACACGCCAACAAAGCCGGTTAGCAGCGCAGATAGCGCAAATACCTGCCAATCATCAGATCCTGCATAAAGATCAACGCCCATTGGAATCAGCATCGCAGCTGCCAAGATGGTTGCCAAAAGTCCTAGAATATTTAGCACGGGTGAAAGCTGCATGATGATCCGGTTGCGGTTACAATGGGCGGCTTGTGCGTTAGCGTTCTGTGTTTGGGCGTCTGATCGCTAGCCGAGTTTTGTTTGATCAAGAAAGCGTCGGCTAAGGGCTTCATCCTCTTTAAACACACCGGTAAATCTCGTGGTAATCATCGAAACATCGGGTTTGCGAACGCCGCGTGTTGTCATGCATTGATGCTGGGCGTCAATCAGCACGGCAACGCCTTTTGGCTGCAATATCTTCTGGATACAATCGGCCACCTGAGCAGTAAGGGTTTCTTGCGTTTGCAGACGATGGGCAAAGCCATCAAGAACCCGTGCCAATTTTGAAATGCCAACAACGCGCCGGTCGGGCATATAGGCAATATGCGCAACGCCCAAAATCGGCACTAGATGATGTTCGCAATGGCTTTCCAGCCGGATATTGCGAAGCATCACCATATCGTCATAGCCTTCGACTTCTTCAAAGGTGCGCGCCAGCATTTGCGCCGGATCTTCGGCATAGCCGCTGCAAAATTCTGACCATGCGCGTACGACACGGCCCGGTGTTCCGGCAAGCCCTTCACGGGCAGGGTTTTCGCCAATCCAGCGCAAGAGAACATCAATTGCGGCTTCGGCTTCTTGCCGGCTTGGTTTTTCAATTACTGACCGGTCGGGTGCGGCATCATTTATCTCAGATGCGTCTTTGGTCTCGCCGGTGTCATAAGGAGTCATCATGTGTCTTGCCAAACCATTTTGAAACTGCCGCTGCCAATCGATAAGGCCGCTGCCTGAGTATATGACGAAAACAGTCCCGAAATGCAACTTTAATTGGCAGAAACCGTCATCGGGCAATCAATCTAGCAAAACTGAACGCAAAAGCCGGTAATGCGCTTTGCCAAAAACCGCAAGAGCTGTTTTTGGACTTGCTATCAACCATCGCAAACTCTTATGGTGCAACCATAAAGCGGGTGTAGCTCAGTTGGTAGAGCACGAGCTTCCCAAGCTCGGGGTCGCGGGTTCGAACCCCGTTGCCCGCTCCATTCATTTTATCGCTTTTTCGGCCCATTTGGCGTTATTTTGGCGGCAGATGGCATGACAGAGGCAGGTTTTCGTAACCCCAACAAAGGACTATTTCCATGACCGATCCGGTTATTTTTCAAAAATCACCAATGCCAATCGAAGTTGAAGAAGGCAAAACCTATTTCTGGTGCGCTTGCGGTAAAAGTGCCAAACAGCCTTTTTGTGATGGCAGCCACAAAGATACAGGCATTGCGCCGGTAAAAATTACCGCCGCGGCAACCAAAAAGATGTTTTTCTGTGGATGTAAAGCCTCGGCAAAAGCCCCGCTTTGCGATGGTAGCCACAGCAAGCTGTAAAAGATTGCCGTATATCTGGCGCGATTGGCACGGGTTTTGGCCGTGCTAACCTGCCATTGGCAAATAGGCCAAAAAGATCAACAGCCCCGCTTGAAAAGCCGGGCTGTTTTTCGTTCAAAAGGCCGCCAGCATGATTGCCGCCCAGATTTTTACTGCCAGCCTCGTTTACTGCCAGCCTTTTTCGCGACTGATTAGCGCAAATGCGCCGCAAGGAATGTATGCGTTCTTGCCCATGCAAGCGCGGCATCATCCTCGTCATAGCGGCCGCCGGTTGGATTGGCAAAAGCATGGCCTGCAGTATACCAATATGTTGTCATCAAATCGCTTTTGCCTGCCTCGGCAAGGTTTTTTTGAAAGGCGCCAACCATCTCTGGATTGATGGATTTATCCAATGTGCCAAAATGACCAAGAAGCGGCGCGTTCAGTTTTTTCAGACTGTCGGCATTGGCGGTAACGCGTCCATAATAGATCACCGCGGCATCAAGCTTGGTGTTTAATGCGGCTGACAGGCTCCACCCACCCCCAAAACACCAGCCAAGCGTGGCAACTTTACCATTGCCATTGGCCTTGGCCCAATCAACCCATGCGGCGATTGTTGCATTGGCTTCGCTGGCTTTGACGGCTTTAGTTTGGGTTTTGGCTTCATCACGATTGGTGGCGACCGACCCGTTAAACAGGTCAATGGCAATCGCATGAAATCCCTTGGCGCGGATATCTTCGGCCATGGTTTTGATATTGTCATTCAATCCCCACCATTCATGGATCAAAATGACCACCGGCGCGTCCTTTTTATCGGCCTCGGCAAAATAGGCGCTAACCGTGCGGCCATCTGCGGTTGATTGATTGATGGAAACGCCTTTTGCGGCTTGTGCCTCGGCAAGCTCGACATTGGCAAGAATAGTGGCAAGCGGTAGGGCCAGCGCACCGGCAAGAAATAACCGCCGGTCGGTCGCTGATACCGATGGCCGCGACACATCATTAGGATCACAATTTTCCAGATCACACATCTTATTCATCTCCATTCAAAAAACAGATTGCGAAAACCATCCGATCCGGCCTTTTGCCAAAGACTCCGGCCGATGATTTAACGCCTGATCTTAAGCCTTTTGAACGGCGCTGCAAATGCGCAAATATCAAAGTGATGGAAAAACTTTGCTCATTATCTGGGTTTTGGGATCAAGCACGGCACATCGATGGCGAGTAAAGCTTGAACAAATTGCCAAAGCAATGTATACGCTGGCGCAATCCTAATTTTTACGCGGCAAGCGCGACCGGCGGACCGGTTGGTGCTCGCCAGCGTAACCTTCCTCGCAAAAGTCAAAGCGAGAGACCCTAATTCAATTTGTTAAGGAGTATTCTTATGAAGCTATCCAATTTCTCAGGGAAAACAATCGCCATTATGGTGGCAAGTGGATTTGATGAGGTCGGATTTATTGCCATCCAACGCGCCATGATGAATGCTGGTGCGAAATTAAGAATTGTTTCGCGGGAAGCTGGATTAACAAATGCCTGGAATGGTACAGGCTGGGGCATGTCCTATCCGGCAGATGCAACCTTATCGACAGCGCTTGCGATTGATTATGATGCGTTGATCGTGCCAGCTGGCAACCGCCATGTTGAAAGCTTGAAAAATGAAGTTCATGCCAAGCGTGTTTTGCGTGCATTCCTTCGTGAAGATATGCCGGTTCTGCTTCAAGGTGATGCTGTTGCGCTTTTGTCATTGATCGACGAAGCTGCCGAGCGGCCAAAAGCGGAAAGTGATGCGACGGCCCCTGTTATCGACCGCAATCTTGTGACAGTATCAGCGGCATCGGAACAGCTGGAAGAGCTATCTGCCTTGAATGGTGCGATGGTGACTGCCGAAGCTGAAAGCCGCGCCGCCTGAAACCAATAGGGTAACGACCGATATGGCATCTTCTGATAAACCTGTTGTGACCAAACTGCCATCGCCCTGCGTGTCGATCTGTCAGATGGATCCGCAGGATGGGGTCTGTCTTGGCTGTTATCGGACGCGCGCCGAAATCGCCGCATGGCGAAGCATGGATCAAGATGACCAGCTGGTTTTGCTGGATATTCTTCGCGACCGGCGGGCAAAGGCAACTGGCGTTGCACGCCGGCCATCACGGCGCAATGTGAAACGTCTTGGCGTCTAGCTGTCACGGGGTGTGATGGCGGCCAGATGATGGCCGCCGCGCCGGTATGCAAGGAACTCAAAAGCAATGAGCAATATTTTATCCGATCTGATTGACCAACAAGGCTGGTGCGTTGCTGATGGGGCAACGGGAACCAACCTGTTTGGGCGCGGTCTTGAAACCGGCTATCCGCCAGAATTATGGTCGGTTGAACGTCCGGATGATATTTTATGGCTTCATGGCAGTTTTCTTGAAGCCGGATCAGATTTGATCCTGACCAACAGCTTTGGCGGTACCGGATTCAGGCTAAAACTTCATGACTCACAAGATCGTGTATCCGAGCTGAATATGGCTGCGGCGCAATTGGCCCGCAAAGCGGTAGAGATACATTTTGCCAATAGCGGAAAACGCGCCATTGTCGCCGGATCAATGGGGCCAACTGGCGAGCTGTTTGAGCCGCTTGGCAAATTAACGCACAGCGCCGCTGTTGCCGGTTTTGCCGAACAGGCCGAAGCGCTTGCCGAGGGTGGTGTTGACGTTTTATGGATTGAAACCATGTCGTCAAATGAAGAAGTGGCCGCCGCGATCGAAGCGGCAAAACCCACGGGCCTGCCGATTTGTGCAACCATGACATTTGATACGGCTAGCCGATCAATGATGGGGGTGATGCCCGCTGATTTTGCCAGTTTTGCCACCGCTTTAGGTGCCAGCTTCATTGGCGCCAATTGCGGCATTGGGCCGGCTGAATTGCTGCATTCGGTAAGTGGTATTTTGACGCAATCGAACGATGTGCCGGTGGTGGCCAAGGGCAATTGCGGCATCCCCGCCTATGTTGAGGGCGCGATTCATTACCATGGCACACCTGAATTGATGGCTGATTATGCGCTATTTGCGCGGGATATGGGCGCCAAGGTCATTGGCGGTTGCTGTGGCACCAGCCCAGCGCATGTTGCCGCAATGACAACAGCACTTGCGGCAACGCCAAAACGGCCATTTGATGAAGCGGCGATGAATGCTGCGCTTGGCGCGGCATGGGCCGATGTGAATATCAATAATGCCGGTGGTGATGATCGGCGCGGTCGGCGTGGGCGTCGTCGCTCGTCATAAAAAAGAACATATGACCCTGAATATGGGGCATGTGAACCGAAAGCCGGTTGCGTCAATGCCGCAATCTTTGCATACTCGCCGCGTTTTTGATGGCCGCTCTCGATGCGGCGATCGATCCGATTATCGCAGTTTATTGGCCATTAGCTGGTCATTCTTTACGGAGCCTTAGATCATGCATGCCTACCGATCCCATAATTGCGTCGAATTGACCGAAGCCAATGTCGGCCAGCAGGTAAAATTATCTGGCTGGATTAACCGCAAACGCGATCATGGACAGCTTGTCTTTGTTGACCTTCGTGATCATTACGGCCTGACTCAATGTGTTGCCGATTCATCCGATGCCAGCTTTGCGCTTGTCGAAGCCACGCGGCTCGAGTCAGTGGTTACCGTTACCGGCACAGTCCTGAAGCGCAGCGACGAAACGATCAACGCGTCATTACCAACCGGCCAGATCGAGATACGTATCGAAGCATTTGAAGTGCAGTCGGCTGCCGACACTTTGCCATTACAGGTCAATTCAGATGAAGATTCAGGCGAGGAAACACGGCTTCGCTATCGCTATCTCGATCTTCGTCGCTCTCGCCCTCATGCCAATATCATGTTGCGGGCCAAAATCATTCAATCGATCCGCGCCCGCATGGTGGCACAGGATTTCACCGAATTCCAAACACCAATTCTAACCGCATCATCGCCCGAAGGCGCGCGTGATTTTCTGGTGCCAGCCCGCCTTCACCCCGGCAAATTCTATGCTTTGCCACAGGCACCACAGCAATTTAAACAGCTAATCATGGTTAGTGGCTTTGACCGCTATTTCCAGATTGCCCCTTGTTTTCGTGATGAAGATAGCCGCGCCGATCGCAGCCCGGGTGAATTCTACCAGCTTGATCTCGAGATGAGCTTTGTTGAACAGCAGGATGTGTTTGCCGCAGTCGAGCCGGTGATCAAAGGCGTGTTTGAAGAATTTTCCGACAAGGTTATCGATACTGATTTTGTGCATATTCCATTTGCAGATTCGATGCTGAAATATGGCAATGACAAGCCAGATCTGCGGATTCCGTTTGAAATTAGCGATGTAACCGATATTTTCCGCGGATCTGATTTTTCAATCTTTGCCAAGAATATTGAAAAGGGCGCGGTTGTGCGGGCGGTGCCCGGGCCAAAATGTGGAAGCCGTGCGATTGCCGACCGGATGAATAGCTGGGCGCAGGGCGAAGGCGCGCCGGGTATGGGCTATATTATCTATGGCGAAGGCGAGGCTCGCGGCCCCGTTGCCAAAGCGCTTGGTGCTGAAAAGGCCGAAGCAATCCGTCTTGCCACGGGGGTTGGTGATGGTGATGCCGTGTTTTTCGCTTGTGCGCCTGCGGATGAAGCGGCCAGCCTTGCCGGACGCGCCCGTGTGAAAATTGGTCAAGATCATGGTTTGATTGATAAAAACCTGTTCCGCTTTGCATGGATTGTCGATTTCCCAATGTTCGAAGCCGATCCGGTTACGGGCAAGATTGATTTCTCGCATAATCCCTTTTCAATGCCACAAGGCGGCATGAAAGCGCTAGAAGAACAAGATCCGCTAACCATCAAAGCGTGGCAATATGATCTTGTTTGTAATGGTGTGGAACTGTCATCAGGTGCGATTCGAAACCATCTTCCGGAAGTGATGTATAAAGCCTTTGAAATTGCGGGCTATCCAAACAGCACGGTTGATGAAAAATTTCCGGCAATGATTAACGCATTCCGCTTTGGCGCGCCGCCGCATGGCGGCATTGCGCCCGGCATTGATCGGATTGTGATGCTGATTGCCGATGAGCCGAATATCCGCGAGGTTATTCTGTTCCCGATGAATGGCAAGGCCGAAGACCTGATGATGGCAGCCCCGTCTGAAGTTGACGAATCGGCACTTGCCGAATTGCATATCCGGCGCGTGCCACAGATCAAGAAAAAGGACTAGCTTGCGCGATTAGGGGGTTTGGCGATGCTGTGATTCGCCATGCAAAAGGGCGAGCAAACAGCCAAGAAGCACCACCGCACCAGCTTGATGCATGCCGCCAAGCGCAACAGGCACGCCATGAAGAAGCGTGACAATGCCAAGGATGAATTGCGCCACAATCGCGCCAAGCACCAGATTGCCGCGCAAATGCAGGCCGCGCCGTCGCGCCTTTACCGCCAGAACAACCACCGCACCAAAGGTTACGGCGGCAATCCAGCGATGATGGAATTGTGCCGAAGCCGGATTTTCAAAGGGGTCGAGCCATCCAGCCTCGCCATATTCGACAGGCACCAGCCCATTGCCCATTAACGGGTAGTGATTATAGAGCAATCCGGCATCCATACCGGCAACAAGCGCGCCAGCAAGAATGGTGATGCCAAGCAAAGCCAGACTTGCCATGCTGTGACCTTTTGGCCATTTGGCGCGGCCATCACGAAGGTCAAAACCTGTCCAGATCAGAAGACTGAAAATCACCAGCGCAACACTAAGATGTGACGCTAGCCGATATTGCGAAACGCTGGCCTGTTCGGTAAGGCCAGATTTGACCATCCACCAGCCAACAACGCCCTGAAACCCGCCAAGACATAATAATAGCGTCAGCCGCCATCCAAATCCTTGCGGCACGCGCCCGCTCGCGACAAAAAACAAAAATGGCAGGCCAAAGGCAAGGCCAAGAAACCGGCCCCAAAGCCGGTGAAAATATTCCCAAAAGAAAATATTTTTAAAAGCGGCAAGTGACATGCCGAAATTCATTTGCTGATATTCGGGCGATGCCTGATACAGCTGAAATACCCGATCCCATTCAGCCGCATTTAATGGCGGCAAGGCTCCGATCAATGGGCGCCATTCCACCATTGAAAGGCCCGATCCGGTTAGGCGCGTCACGCCGCCGATCACCACCATAATGGCAACAAGCAAGGCCATGCCAAACAGCCATCGGGTGACCAATTGGTCGCTATGGGGGCCGGCATTGCGCGAGATCCAGCGAGGTGATGATTGGGTCATGAAACCAGCCTGAAAATGAAAGAACGATAATTCATATGGTCGTTTCTATATCAAGCCACAAGGGGCTGCAAATTGGCGCTTTGCCGCAGGGGGGCGCGCCGCCAGCCGGCTATCAAGGTCAAACGCGATGAGATCAGCTTTTGCCAGAAATGTCGTGAAAAGAAATAAATTGCAGAAAGCAAATCATATAGAAATTAAATTTCTTTTCAGTCTTAATTTTCTTTAAATTTAAAAAAATATACCTAATTTCAGAAATGTGATCGGCTTTTGACGCATTTGTTTTGATCGATGCCGCCCGCACAGGCCTGTCAGATAAGCCTTGCAAAGGATTGATGATGTTATCGCATTTTCCACTTTTTCTGGATCTGCACCAGACCCCACCATTGGTGATTGGTGATGATTCCGGTTTGGCTGCCAAGCTGCGGCTGTTGCGAAAGGCCGCGCCAATCATTGACGTGATGGTCAGCCATCATGCGGCTTGGCCTGATCAATTTGCCGATGATGCTGGCGCGCATTTCCACCGGCTGGCAGATGATGTTTTTTTGCGCCCCGACCATGATCAGCAGGCGCTTTTACACCGATCGATCAAAGGGCGGCCTCTGGTGATCCTTGAAACCGGTGATGCGATATTGAACCGCGCCCTGGTTGCAACGGCGCGCCAATATGGTGTGCCGGTCAATGTGCCTGATCAAATCGATTTATGCAGTTTTTATCTGGCGTCGATTGTTGATCGGGCGCCGCTGGTGATTGCCATTTCCACATCAGGTCAAGCACCGGTTCTAGGGCAGGTGATCCGCGCCCGTCTTGAATCAATGCTGGCCCCGCATTACGGCAAGCTGGCCATTTATCTAAACCAATTGCGGCCGCGTCTTGCCGGCTTGGCACCTGCTTGGCGGCGCCAGCTGCAACGCCAGATTGTCACTGGCCCGGTTGGTCATGCGGTTTTGCGAAATGACCCTCATCACGCCGATCAGCTGTTGGATGAGATGCTGGATCAGGGTGACAAGGACGATGATAAGAGCCGTGATAAAGCTGGGCAATTTGCCGTTATCGGCTATGGCAGCGGTGATGTGACGCTTTTATCACTTGGTGCTGGCGAGGCAATTCGGGGCGCGGATCTGGTGTTTCATGACCAACAGACACCTGCCGATATCCTGGAAATCGCCCGTCGCGAGGTAAGCTTTGTGAAAACCGATGATGCGCTTGGCGCAAATGATCTTGCGGCCTATCTTGCCGCCTATTGTGGTGACGCGGCAAAGCCGGGCAGAAATATAATCTGGCTTGGAGCCGGTTACAGTAAAGCGCATCAGATGCTTCTCGTCCATCTTCGTTCATTGGGCGTGACCGTTGATTATTGGCCAGCTGCCCATCCTGCCGCGATTGATGATCTGCCAGTTCTATTGCCAAAGAAATGCAACAAACCGGCGCGGTCAAAAACCGGCACAGCCAGAAACATAATAAAGGTGGCGATGGTCACACTGCCAGCCGCATATAAGCGGCGCCACTTGCACGGCAAATTACAGGGTAAATTCCATGATGGTGAAAGGCCATGACCAGAATCACTGACAGCAAGGCTGTAACTCTGCCGGTTTTATTAACCGCCAACCGCCTAACCGATGGTGTGGTTTTATGGATGGCTGGCGATACAAGCTGGACAGCAAACCGTAATGAAGCTGTGGCGTTTACGGCTGCTGGCCTGACCGTGGCACGCGATCAAGCCAAAGCTGATTTGGCAAATCAGCGCATTATTAGCCTTTATGAAATCACCATTGACGGCACGGGCAAGCACTCGGCCCGTGAACAGATTCGCGCGGCCAAAGGGCCATCAATCCAGCCGCTGCGTGACCAGCATAATCAGGGGGTCAGCAATGTATAAATATGATAATCTTGACCAATCATTTTTGCAAAGCCGTTCGGCGCAATTTCGTGATCAGGTTCAGCGTCGTCTAAGCGGGGCATTAAGCGAGGATGAATTCAAACCCTTGCGTTTGCAAAATGGTCTTTATCTCCAGCTTCATGCCTATATGCTTCGGGTGGCGATTCCCTATGGTGTTTTGTCATCGGATCAACTTCGCGGGTTGGCTGGAATTGCGCGTGATTTTGATCGCGGTTTTGGTCATTTCACCACGCGCCAGAATATCCAGTTCAATTGGATCAAGCTTGTCGAGGCACCCGATATTCTTGACCGGCTTGCTGCGCTTGATATGCATGCCATTCAGACATCGGGCAATTGCATCCGCAATACGACCACCGACCCGCTTGCCGGTGCGGCGCATGACGAGATTGCCAATCCGCTTGGCTGGTGCGAAATCATCCGCCAATGGTCAACGCTTCATCCCGAATTTGCCTTTTTGCCGCGTAAATTCAAAATTGCGGTTTCGGCTGGTGCTACCGATCGGGCGGCAACAGGATTTCATGATATCGGGCTTCGTATGGTCAAAAACCGCGGTGGCGAAATCGGATTTCGCGTTTTGGTTGGCGGCGGCCAGGGTCGAACCCCGCGCGCCGCGCAGGTGCTGAATGCGTTTTTGCCAACGCGTCATCTTTTGTCTTATCTCGAGGCTATCTTGCGGGTCTATAATGCGGCTGGCCGACGCGATAATATCTATAAGGCACGAATCAAAATTCTGGTTGAGGCGATGGGTATTTCGGCGTTTGCCGATGCGGTGAATAGTGAATGGCTTGGGCTGCAATCCAATGGCCTTGATCTGCCCGTTGCCGAACAGGATCGCATCTTGGCGCATTTTGCCCCGCCTGTTTTAAAGCCGGTTCGTGATGGCAGTGCCGAAGTTCTGGCGCGGCGGCAGGCTGACAAGGCTTTTGACCTTTGGGCGGCAAGCAATATTCATCCGCATTGGCATCCGGGCTATAGCTCGGCAAGCGTGTCACTCAAACAGATTGGTCGCCCACCTGGAGATGCGTCGGCATCTGAAATGATTGCCATTGCCGATCTTGCCGATCAGTTTGGCCGTGGTGAATTGCGCATTACCTATACGCAAAATATTATTGTTCCGCATATCAAGCTTATTGATCTTCCGACGTTTTATGACGGGCTGATCAAAGCGGGGCTTGCCGGTGCTGAAGACGCGTTGATTGGCGATATCATCGCCTGCCCCGGGCTTGATTATTGCAATCTTGCCAATGCGCGGTCATTGCCGGTTGCCGACCGTATTTTTGCGCGGTTTGATGATCCGAGTCGCCGCCATGAAATTGGCCCATTACGGCTGAATATTTCAGGCTGCATCAATGCCTGTGCACACCATCATGCAGCCGATATTGGCGTTCTTGGCGTCAATAAGAAAGGCGTTGAACATTTTCAGATTACCCTTGGCGGCAAGGCTGGTGAGGCGGCGCAAATTGGCAGGATTCTTGGCCCATCCTTTGCCGAAGAAGATGTGCCTGACGCCATTGAAACGATTATCAATATTTATCTTGGTGCGCGTCATGAGGGCGAAATATTCGCTGCCTGTCTTGACCGTCTTGGCATTGCCCCGTTCAAGGAGGCGCTTTATGGCACCGGTTGAAGATGGCAGCTTGATCCTGTTTGATCTGGCCGCATCGGATCGGCTTGCAGATGGCGAATCGCTTTTGATCCAACCTGATTACAGCCTGTCAACAAATGATGATGTGCCCGATGCAGACCATATCGCGCGGCTATCAAGCATCGCCATTGTCTTTCCGGTTTTTTCGGATGGTCGTGGTTTTACCCATGCACGCCGTCTTCGAACTATATTTGGTTTTACCGGCCAATTGATTGCCGATGGCCATATCATCCCTGACCAAGCGGATTATTTGTTTCGCTGTGGCTTTACCCATGTGGTGGTGACGCCAGACCGGCTTGGTGACTGGCAGCAGGCGCGCCGCTTTATCCGAATCCATTTCCAGAGCATGCCCAATAGCCGCCATAGCCGTCTTGATTCCCTATCTGACGCATCATCATTTTAACCCGCATTGGCACTCGATCCGCAGGCTTTGGCCTTTCATGGCAGTCTGTTTGGTTTTTCTGATTATTTTCCTGACCGTCCCTTGACAAATCAGCGCCGATATCCCAATTAGCCCTAGTGACGATCTGGCACTCTCGATCGATGAGTGCCAATCGACAGGTAACAGACTTTTTTGGAGGAGAAATAGGGCATGAAATTCAGGCCTCTTCACGACCGCGTTGTTGTACAGCGCACGGAATCAGAACAGAAAACCGCTGGTGGAATCATCATTCCGGACACCGCAAAAGAAAAGCCGATGGAAGGCAAGGTTATTGCCGCTGGCGCTGGCGCGCGTGACGAAACTGGCAAAATCCAGCCGCTTGACGTCAAAGCTGGCGATCTGGTTTTGTTTGGCAAATGGTCAGGCACCGAAGTCAAGATCGATGGTCAGGAATATCTGATCATGAAGGAATCTGACATCATGGGTGTGATTGAATAGACCGCCAACGGTTCCCCACAATTCAAATAAAGGAAGATTGAAAAATGGCTGCTAAAGAAGTCAAATTCGGCTCAGATGCCAGAACACGGATGCTTGAAGGCGTCGATATTCTGGCTAATGCCGTTAAGGTAACGCTTGGCCCAAAGGGTCGTAACGTTGTTCTCGAAAAATCATTCGGCGCACCGCGCATCACCAAAGATGGTGTGACTGTTGCCAAAGATATCGAGCTGAAAGACAAGTTCCAGAACATGGGCGCACAGATGGTGCGTGAAGTGGCGTCAAAAGCAAATGACGTTGCCGGCGATGGCACGACAACAGCAACTGTTCTTGCACAATGTATTGCGCAAGAAGGGTCAAAAGCAGTTGCATCTGGCATGAACCCAATGGATCTGAAACGCGGCATCGACATGGCTGTTGAAGCTGTTGTTGCGTCGCTGGTATCACGGTCACAGAAAATTTCGACATCTGACGAAGTGGCGCAGGTTGGCACCATCTCAGCAAATGGTGAAGAAGAAATCGGCAAGATGATTGCCGAGGCCATGGAGCGTGTTGGCAATGAAGGCGTCATCACTGTTGAAGAAGCCAAAAGCCTTGCCACCGAGCTTGAAGTCGTTGAAGGCATGCAGTTTGATCGCGGTTACTTGTCACCTTACTTCGTGACCGATGCCGAGAAGATGCGCGCCACATTGGAAGAGCCATATATCCTTCTTCACGAAAAGAAGCTGTCAAATCTTCAGGACATGTTGCCAATTCTGGAAAAAGTTGTTCAGTCAGGTCGTCCATTGTTGATCATCGCCGAAGATATCGAAGGCGAAGCCTTGGCAACTTTGGTTGTGAACCGTCTTCGTGGTGGCCTGAAAGTGGCTGCTGTTAAGGCCCCTGGTTTCGGCGATCGCCGCAAAGCCATGCTCGAAGATATTGCCATTTTGACAAACGGCACTGTTGTGTCTGAAGAAGTTGGCATTTCGCTCGATAGCCTGACTCTTGAAATGCTTGGTTCTGCCAAGCGTGTTGAGATCACCAAAGATGAAACAACCATCGTTGATGGCGCTGGTGCAAAGACCGAAATCGAAGCTCGTTGCAACCAGATCCGTGCGCAGGCTGAAGAATCAACATCAGATTATGACCGTGAAAAACTACAAGAGCGTCTTGCCAAATTGGCTGGCGGTGTTGCTGTTATCAAGGTCGGCGGTGCCACTGAAGTTGAAGTAAAAGAGCGTAAAGACCGTGTTGATGATGCGATGCACGCAACGCGTGCGGCTGTCGAAGAAGGCATTGTCCCTGGTGGCGGTGTTGCTCTTGTGCGGTCAACAAGCGCTCTTGAAGGTCTAAAGCCATTAAACCGCGATCAGGAAGTCGGTATCGAAATCGTTCGTCGCGCATTGCAGGCACCTGCCCGCAATATTGCCCAGAACGCCGGTGCCGAAGGCGCCGTGATCGTTGGCAAACTGCTTGAAGGCAAAGACGACAATAATGGTTATGACGCAAAGAACAATGTGTTCACCGACATGATCAAAGCTGGCGTTATTGACCCAACTAAGGTGGTTCGCTCGGCATTGCAGAACGCAGCATCTGTTGCTGGTCTTCTGATCACCACCGAAGCTATGGTCGCCGAAAAAGTTGACCCAAAAGAAGCAGCACCAGCAGCCCCTGATATGGGCGGTATGGGCGGTATGGGTGGCATGGGCGGTATGGGCTTCTAAGGCCAACCACCATTCATCGAAAAGATATCAAACCGGAGGGTGGCAACATCCTCCGGTTTTTTCATGGCATAAATTTGATTGGTGTTGGCCCATTATTTTGGCCCATTATTTTGGCCTAGCCATTTTGGGGTCACTTGACCGTCACGCCTCGCTTTTCGCCAGAAATTCTTGCGTTTGGGCAATCGCTTCGGCAAGGCCGATCCGTTGAATTTCGACATCTGGCGGAAAGGCGCTTGTCATGCGGGTTGGTAGGCGACTATCAAGCATCACAAAAACGCCGCGATCACTGCTTCGCCTGATCAGCCGCCCAAAGGCTTGGCGTAATTTCAACCGCGTCTGGCGTTCGGTCCAGGCTTCGCGCCCCTGCCATTTGGCGCGGGCAGAAAACAGAATATCGCTTCGTGGCCAAGGCATCCGGTCAAATACAATGAGCCGAAGCGCCGCGCCCGGAACATCAATGCCATCGCGCACCGCATCGGTTCCAAGAAGGCAGCTTTCCGGATCTTCGCGAAACATGGCAAGCAGCGTTTGTAAATTCATTTGGTCAATATGCTGGGCGTAAAGTGGTAATTCGGCGGCTTCCAACCGGCTTGCCAAGGCTGGATAGACAGCCCGTAACCGGCGAATGGCAGTAAATAGACCAAGCCCGCCACCACCAGCTGCGATCATCAAAGCCGCCATGGCGCTTGCGGTGGCTTCGGGGCGATCACGATCAAGGTCATTCACCACCAAAATGCGGGTTTGATTCGCATAATCAAAAGGCGATGAAAAACTGACCCGCATGGCCGCATGATCCATATGCGCCGCGCCGGTTAGCGCAATCGCCGATTGCCAACCATCATGCGGTGGCTTGCCAGCCATATTGGTGGCCGTTACGGCATTGCCCGAATCATCAGTAATGGCCAGATCGGTTGTTTGACGCGGGGCGGCATAATCTTGCAAAGTTGCCGATGTGATGGTGACGCCATGCGCTGTATCCAGAACACTATGGGCAAAGGGAATCGTCGGATCAAGCCAGTGCCGCGCCAGCCCGACATCACGATCTTGGCCATCCATCCGGTCGATCTGCATCCAGTCAACAAAGCCGTCGCGTGCGCCACCATCAACATCGGCAAGCATTGTCTGCCAAGCGCCAAGTGGCCCGCCAGCGCGCAATTCTAACCCGCGGATTGCGCCTTCGATACGGGCGCGTTGGCTGCTGTCCAATTGATCGGCATTATCATCAAGATATTTGACCAGCCAATTGATCAGCCGTGTTAAAGGAACGGCAAGCGTTGCCAGCGCACTGCCAAAATCACGCGCCGCGGCAACCACATTATCAGGGGCGGGATAAAGCTCGCATTGCAGATCATAAAGGCTATCCGGATCACTGACCCGAAGATAGAGCGCAGCACGAAGATGCATGAAAAATGTTTCACCACTGCCAAGCGGTTGGGATGATGATAGGCGGTTTTCCCATCCCTGTCCGGGAAGCGCTCTTGCCGCTTCAAGCGCCGCTTCAATATCTGCAAGCGCGTTATCATCGCCTGCAACAATATCTTCAAGCCGCCGTTTCAAGCCGCGGGCACGGCCGCGCCGTCCATCTTCGGCGCCGCGAACCCAATGCCGTAATTCAGCCGCTTCGCGCCCACTTAGATAGGCTGAAAACGCACTATCAGCAGCGTCAAAAACATGATGCCCCTCGTCAAATACATAACGTGTTGGCGTGCGCCGATCATCTTTGCCGCCATAGGCCGCCTGCACCATCACCAGCGCGTGATTGGTAACAACAATATCGGCGCGTTTTGCCCCGCGAATCGATTTTTCGACAAAACAGCGATTATAATGCGTACAGGCGGCATGGATACATTCGCCGCGCCGGTCAGCCAGCCCGACAGTCTGTCCACGGCCAAGCAGATCAAGCAGCCATGCCGGAAAGCTGGAGCCGGTGAGATCGCCATCGCGGGTCGCGCCGGCCCATCGGGCCATCAGGCCAAGCGCGGTGGCATGGCGTGGCCGTCCTGGCATTTGCGCCAAGGCTTCTTCAAGATTTAAAAGGCAAAGGTAATTTTCGCGGCCCTTTCGGATCACCACCTTGCTGGCGCGGGTATTGGCATCAGGATAGAGGCGCGTCAATTCATCAGCAATTTGATGTTGAAGTGTGCGCGTATAGGTCGATATCCAGACCGTGCCGCCATTTTTTTCCGCCCATAGGGTCGCTGGCGCCAAATAGCCAAGGGTTTTGCCGGTGCCGGTACCCGCTTCGGCAAGAACCATTGCCGGACTTGGCCCCGCATCTGGCCGGTCAAAGCTGGCGGTAACTGCGGCGGCATAATCGGCCTGCGGCAGGCGCAATTCAGCGTTGCCACCAAGCATTTCGGCAAGTCTTTGGCGCGCTTCATCGGGCAAAATTGGCTGTGTACCAGCATCGGTTTGCGGGGTGTAATCAGTATAATCGGCAAGCCGGTTCCAGATTACCGCAAGGCGGCTGTCAGGCGGGCCTGCGGCAGGCTGTGGCAGGCCAAGATGCGCCAGAATATAAGGCCCCCAATTCCAGCCGCCAGAAGTCATCATCGTGGCAATCTGTCCAGCTTCTTGGCGGGCGGCATCGGGCGCATTTGCCAATTCATCAAGAAGGGTAAAGGCAATTTGCGGCAATAGGGTCGCCATGTCTTCGCCATTTTGCGGCCGCGCAAGGCCAAGCTGCTGGGCGAGACCAGCGGGTGTTGGAAGGGCAAAACGGGCGGGTCTGACAAAGGCGAATAATTCCATCACATCAAGATAATGATCAATCTCGATACCGGCGCGGGCGCTGCTCCAGCGACGATGGCATAATAGTACAATTCCCAAAGCCAGCTCGGCGGCAATGGTCGCGCGGTTTGGATGGGTGATCTCGCCATTCTGGCTAATCCAGATCAGCTGGGTGCCATGCGGATAGAAAACAGGCGCGCCATGAAGATCGGGAAGTGATATGGAAGTTGAATCATGCATCAGGGCAGTTATAGCTTGCCGCAGGCGGCCATGCCAGCTTTGCGCACGCCTTTTGCAAAACTAAATGCAGGCAGGCCAAGAAATGCAGGCAGGCCAAGAAATGCAGGCTGCCGGGATGGCATCTTTGTGGCATTGCTTGCCACTTGACCTTGATCGCGGCTCGCCCTAGCTTGTCCGCATTTGGTGCGGTGCCATCTGCCCGCGATATGAAAGAGCATGATGATGAGTGATCTGACCGCAAGGCTACAAGAGATTGCAACCGACGCCAAGGCATGGCCATTCGCCGAGGCGCGTGCGCTGGCTGGCCGCCTTGATAAAATGCGTGATGCCAACAAGGGTGAGGTTCTGTTTGAAACGGGTTACGGCCCATCAGGCCTGCCGCATATTGGTACTTTTGGTGAAGTTGTTCGTACCACTATGGTTCGTCATGCCTATGAAGCCTTGACCGGCCAGAAAACGCGCCTGATCTGTTTTTCCGATGATATGGACGGCTTTCGCAAGATTCCGGACAATGTGCCAAATCACGAAATGTTGGCAGCCTATCTTCATATGCCATTAACCAAGGTCAAAGATCCATTTGGCACGGCGCCGTCTTTTGGCGAGCATAATAATTTGCGCTTGCAGGCTTTTCTTGACTCCTTCGGGTTTCAATATGAATTCATGAGTTCAACCGATTGCTATCTTGGCGGCAAATTTGACTCAGCATTGCTTCGTGTTCTCGAGCATTATGATGCCATTATGGATATCATGCTGCCAACTTTGGGGCCGGAACGCCAAGCAACTTACAGCCCGTTTTTTCCGATCTGCCCTGATAGTGGCAAGGTGCTTCAGGCCAAGGTTATTAACCGCGACACCAGCGCTGGCACGATTACCTATATTGATCCTGATAGCGGGGCTGAACGCGAAGTTTCGGTCACCGGCGGACAGTGTAAATTGCAATGGAAATGTGACTGGGCGATGCGCTGGTATGCGCTTGGTGTTGATTATGAAATGAGTGGCAAGGATCTCATTGATTCGGTAACGCAATCGAGCAAGATCACCCGTGCACTTGGCGGCACGCCGCCAGCGGGTATTTCGTATGAATTATTTCTTGATGCGAATGGCGAGAAAATTTCCAAATCAAAAGGCAATGGTTTATCGGTTGATGATTGGTTGCGCTATGGCAGTCCAGAATCATTATCGCTATTCATGTATGGTCAGCCAAAGCGTGCCAAAAGACTGCATTTTGATGTGATTCCAAAAACCGTTGATGAATATTACCAGCATCTTGGCAAATTGCCGTCACAAGATGACGCCGAACAGTTGGAAAATCCGCTATGGCATATTCACAGTGGCTTGCCCGATCAGGCAGGTTTGCCGGTTAGCTTTACTCTATTGTTGAATCTGGCGGCGGTCTGCCATGCCGAAGATTCGCAAATCGTCTGGGCCTATGTCAGCGACTATGCTGGTGATATCGACCCGAAAACCCATGCCGAGCTTGATCGGATGATTGGCTATGCGGTCAATTATTATCAAGATATGGTTCGACCTTATAAAACCTACCGGCTTGCCGATACGGGTGAGGCTGTTCATCTTGGAGCGCTGAAATCACAGCTTGCGGCGCTTGCTGATGATAGTGGCGCCGAGGCCATTCAATCGGTTGTTTACGCCACAGGCAAAGCGGCTGAATATGAAAATCTGCGCGATTGGTTTAAATGTCTTTATGAGGTGCTTCTTGGCCAGTCCGAGGGGCCGCGTATGGGATCGTTCTTTGCGCTTTATGGCCGCGAAAAGAGCATTCAATTGATTGATGATGCGCTTGCTGGCAAGCTCGCCCAATCGGCGGATCATGGCTGATGTGGGGCATGCTGGCAAATTTGGCGCGATGCCTGCCAGCCGAGGCGGCGCACCGTGTCGCGGTGGCGACGCTTCATCATAATCTAGGGCCACGTCCAGCACCGCTGGCAACAAAGGCCAATTTAGGCGTTACGCTTGCTGGTTTGGAATTTGCCAACCCGCTTGGGCTTGCGGCCGGCTTTGACAAGAATGCGGCCTGTTTTAATGGCGCGATGCAGCTTGGGTTTGGTCATGTTGAAGTTGGTACCATCACGCCGCTACCGCAGCCGGGCAATCCAAAACCGCGCGTTTTTCGCCTGCCAAAACATCATGCGGTGATCAACCGTTACGGGTTTAACAGCCTTGGCATGGATGCGGCTGCACGAAATCTGCAAAAGATGGCGGCATCACGAACCGGTATTTTGGGGGTTAATGTTGGCGCCAATAAAACCAGCCAAGCGCCAATTGATGATTATCGCCGTGCCGTGGCACATTTGGCGCGCTATGCCGATTATATCACGCTCAATATTTCATCACCAAACACGCCTGGTTTGCGCAATTTGCAAACCAAGACGCATCTTGCCGATTTATTGGCGGCAGGCCGTGCCGGACTTGATGAGGCGGGCGGTGCTGGCGATGTGTCAGCAAAACCAATCTTTTTGAAAATCGCCCCCGATCTGCATCATGACGATTTGGCGGCGATTGTTGAATCTTGCGTTGAGGCGGGGGTCAGCGGCATTATTGCAACCAATACCACGCTGGCACGTCCTGATGATCTTGACGGGGTTCATGCTGGCGAATCGGGCGGGCTATCGGGTGCGCCGCTTTTTGAGGCCGCCACGGCAATTCTTGCCGATGTGGCGCGTTTAAGTGACCGACGGCTTGGGTTGATTGGGGCCGGCGGTGTTGCCAATGGCTGGCAAGCCTATGCCAAAATTCTGGTTGGTGCCGATCTGGTTCAGCTTTATAGCGGCCTGGCACTTGATGGCCCACATCTGCCGGGCCGCATTTTGCATCAGCTAGCGGCGATGATGGATGCTGACGGCATAAGCGCCCCGCATCAAATCAAGGGGCAAATCCCCGATCCTGCCAAAGCCATTAAATATGCTAAAGGCCTTTGCGAAAAGATTTCAGAACAATAGGCAAAAGCGGGATTGGCGGCAATTCGGGGTCGGGTGCGCTTAACCGATTCAAAGACGGCGTTGCGCCACTAATTTGCTGCCGCTCTTGCGCTAATGTCCGATAATAGATCACCACAACAACCCGAATCGCCGATGTTAGGTTAAACCCTCTTCGGCGTTTGTCGATCATTTGGCAAAATCCGTTCAAATCCAAATTTTCGCGAAGCAGAATTTCACCAACAGCATCCCAAATCGCGGTTTCTAGAACAATCGATGTTCGTACATTTGCCAATTGTATATTGCGCTTTGCTTTCAAAACCATGTTCCTTCAATCAAAATAATTCAAATGCGCTATTGGGCGTTACACGATATTTCTGAAAATGAACCCGCAAAGCGTGGAATGACCCGCCGCTGGCTTAGAGTCACAAACATCAATGGCTAGTCTATTTGGATTAACCAAAAGCTTGATCAGGATAATCACTCTTCTTGGCATGAGCCTGACTAAACATTGGTTGGCCCTTAATAAATTGCATTGGTCTTGATTCCTGCTTTGTTCGGGTTCTTGCGGTAGCAAAGCTGGTTTTCCAGCTTGACCTTGGCCGCAGACTGGCCTATACCCAGCCTTCAATTTCTAACGCAGCGCATCTGTGTCTGCTGATTATGGAGCCTTAGTTATGGCAAAACGCTGTCAAATTTCTGGTAAGACTGTGATGTCTGGCAATAATGTCAGCCATGCGAATAATCGTACACGCCGCCGCTTTCTGCCAAATCTGCAATCAACCCGCATGCATAGCGAAATTCTTGGCCGTGCAGTCAGCCTTCGCGTTTCAACAAGCGCCATGCGGACTGTTGAAAAACATGGCGGTCTTGACGCTTATTTGCTGCAGGCACGCAACGCCGAATTGGCTGTTGAAGCGCGCGAATTAAAGCGCCAAATCACGGCTGCGCAAACAACCGCATAATCGCGTATCAAACGCATGAACAACCCCGCAAAATGATGCGGGGTTTTTTATGCCTTTTATCTGGAATCGCGTGTGATGGTGGGGCCGGATTTTAGCCAGTTCGGCGCGGTCGCTTGTTTGCATCCTCGTCAAACAGGTCGGTCAATTGCCCAACAACTGCGCCGCCAAGCTGGTCAACATCGGTGATGGTAACGGCGCGCCGATAATAGCGTGTCACGTCATGGCCAATACCAATCGCAAGCAATTCAACCGGTGATCGCCCTTCGATATAGCCAATAACCTCGCGAAGATGTTTTTCGAGATAGCTGCCGCTATTGACCGATAGGGTCGAATCATCAACCGGCGCACCATCAGAAATGACAGGCATGATTCGGCGGTCTTCATGCCGCGCCAAAAGCCGGTCATGTGCCCATAACAGCGCCTCACCGTCAATATTTTCTTTCAAAATGCCTTCGCGCAGCATCAACCCAAGCGATTTGCGCGCGCGGCGCCATGGCACATCGGCTGGCTTATAGATGATATGGCGAAGATCATTCAATCGCCCTGGCATGGCTGGTTTTCCGGCCTGTTGCCATAATTCGCGTGATTGCCCGCCTTTCCATGCACGGGTGGTAAAGCCAAGAATTTCGACTTTGACGCCACACCGTTCAAGCGTACGCGCCAGAATATCGGCAGTGACCGCGGCAATGGTAATGGGCCGCCCGCGCATCGAGCCGGAATTATCCAGCAATAGCGTAACAACGGTATCGCGGAATTTTGTGTCTTGTTCTTGTTTATAGGAAAGCGGGCTTAGTGGCTGGGTGACAACGCGGTGCAGTTTGGCAGCGTCAAGCACCCCTTCTTCAAGATCAAAATCCCACGACCGGTTTTGATGCGCCATCAATTTACGTTGCAGACGGTTGGCAAGCTTGCCAACGATTGAGGTGACATTTTCCATATGCCGGTCAAGCATCACCCGAAGCCGGTCAAGCTCTTGCGGGTCGCAAAGATCGGCAGCGGCAATCACTTCGTCAAATTTGGTATCAAAAATACGATAGCCCTCAGTCGAAGCGCCGCTTTTGCTATTATCACCATTCATATCTGAATTGGGTGATTCGCCATCACTGCTGCCGTCATCCGTGCCTTCGGAATCCATCATTTCGCCATCTTCAGACGCGCCAGCATCACCGGCGTCATCCATTGATTGGCTGTCATCGCCTTCGCTTTGATCTTCACCGACGGCAGATTGTTCGCCATCCTGTTCGGACTGGCTGTCGCCGCCCTCATCCTGATCATCTTCATTATCTGAATCTTGATCTTCATCCGACGAGGCCTCACCAAGATCGGATTCAAGCGCACCAATCAGGCGGCGCGATAATTCGGCAAAGGCCGGTTGATCATCAAGTGACTCGCCAAGCTCGTTAATCAGATCGCCTGCACGGCTTTTCACCCATGGCCGCCATAAATCCATCACCATCGACAGGTTCTTAGGTGGCGGCGATCCGGTTAGTTCTTCGCGAAGCAGTAACCGGACGACCTCGGCAATACCGGCATCATCGGCGCTTCCCGGCGCGTCAATCTGGCGGTTTTCATAGCGCTGATTCAAGGCTGCATCGAGATTGTCACCAACGCCCTTCATATGGCGTGCGCCAATGGCCTCGACGCGGGCGCGTTCGGCTGATTCGAAAATCGCCTTGGCACCATCCGGGGCAGGGCAATGTTTCTTATGGGTCATCGGGTTATGATGGGCAAGCCAAAGGGCGGCGCCATCGGCGGCACCGCGAAGGCTGGCTTTTTGCGCGGCGGTTGCCGTTGGAGGAAGCGCAGGTAGCCGCACATCATCCTTGCCAACATGCGTATCGGTGCCAGCATAGGTTACTTGATGCTCTTTGCCACCAGCAAGCGCCCGCATCGCTGCGGCGTTGGATTTCAGAAATTGTGCATCCTTGTCAAATGAAGACATGCTGGTTTCCTGCGATTGTTCCGGTGGCTGATGGATTATGATGGCATGCTGCTGCGGGCAATTAGCCCTTAGCTGGCAGTGGCCTGCCGGATCGGTGCTTCGGGAAGGTCAATGCCAAAACAACGCTGATAATATTCAGCCACGGTTGGGCGTTCGATCTCGTCACATTTGTTCAAAAAGCTTAACCGGAATGCCAAAGTCATATCGCCAAAGATACTGGTATTTTCGGCCCAAGTGATAACCGTACGCGGCGACATGACTGTTGATAGGTCACCTGACATAAATCCTTTACGGGTCAAATCGGCCATACGAACCATTGCGGCAACCTGTTCAGTGCCTTTTTTGTCGGCATATTGTGGCAGTTTCGCCGTGACAATATTCACCTCATCAGCATGCGGCAGATAATTCAATGTCGACACAATTGACCAGCGATCCATTTGCCCCTGATTGATTTGCTGGGTGCCATGATAAAGGCCGGTTGTATCGCCAAGACCAACAGTGTTGGCCGTTGCAAAAAGTCGGAAATGCGGATGTGGGTGAATCACCTTATTGCTATCAAGAAGGGTCAGCTTGCCATCGACTTCGAGAACGCGCTGAATCACAAACATCACATCGGCACGGCCAGCGTCATATTCATCAAATACCAGCGCAACCGGATTCTGCAGTGCCCACGGCAGAATGCCTTCGCGGAATTCGGTAATCTGTTTGCCGTCACGAAGCACGATGGCGTCTTTACCAATCAGGTCAATTCGGCTGATATGGCTATCCAGATTGACCCGAATACAGGGCCAGTTTAACCGTGCGGCAACCTGTTCAATATGGGTTGATTTACCCGTGCCGTGATAGCCTTGAATCATCACCCGGCGGTTATGGCCAAAGCCTGCCAGAATGGCGATTGTGGTGTCGGTGTCGAACTGATAGTTCGGATCAAGCGCAGGCACATAATCAGATCCCTCACTAAAGGCAGGAACGATCATGTCGACATCAATACCAAAGACGTCTCTGGCATTGACCGTAATGTCGGGCGCCGACATGGAATGGGCAGGGGTCGGCGCAAATTTCGCGTTATCAGACATAACAGTTAGAACTCCACTTTAAGCAAATATTAGGTTTGGCTGGTGGCAGACTTGTCACCATTGGCTAGGGTTTTCCGAATCAGTGAATAGGCAAGGTTAATATCTTTTAGCCGTTCTTCGGCATGGGCGTCACCCCCATTTTTGTCGGGATGGTTCTCCTTGACCAGCCGCTTGTATTGTTTTTTGACAATATCAAAATCATCAACCGGTGCCAAGTTTAAGGTTTTCCATGCGGCACGTTCTTCTGGGGTTAGTTTCCGGCCTGATTTTGCCTCGTCACGATTTTCGAAATCAAACAGCCCAAGCGGATCTTCAAAATTATTTTCGCTTGGCTGTCCGGTGGCAAATTTCCAGCTTGGCCTCTCCCATGTTGTGGCGCGGCGGATCTCGGCTTCAAGCGCGGCGCCTTGCAGCCCGTCATAATAATTCCATGATTTGTTATAGGCGCGGATATGATCAAGACAGAACCAGATATAATCACGCAATGCATCGCGTGATTTTGGCGCTGGATACAGGCCCTCATCACGGCACCCTATGGCCGCACAACGTCGTGGCCGAGTATCATTCTGGCGCTGATCGATCTTAAACTCTGGTACGGTGGCGCGTCTCATCCTATGATCCACTCTAAATCAGTGCCCTCGCAGGCAAACATAGCCCCCCTCATGGAGATAACATATGGCAACGGCAGATACTATAGCGCAAAAATTAAACGCCGGGTTAAATCCGCAGCAAATTGACGTTCAGGATGTAAGCCATAAACATGCAGGCCATGCTGGATGGCGTGAAGGTGGCGGCACGCATTTTGAGGTAACGATCAAGGCAGATGCTTTTGCCGGCAAATCCCGCCTGCAACGTCATCGTATGGTGAATGACATTTTGGCAGAAGATCTTGCCGAATCCATACACGCGCTGGAGCTGCATCTAAGCGACTGATTGTGGCCGTATCGCGAGATATTTAATCCCGATCATCGGCATAGCCAACACAAGTATTGGCCAAATGGCTTCGTTCACTTTGCTTGTCGGCATCGGTGAAATTTGACTCGATCCGGCGTTCGCGCGCATCTTGACCATACATCGTCTGATAGGCGATGGTGGCAACCGGGCCAAGCAATTCGGTGATATGCGTACAGCCATGCCGCCCGCCAATTGCCGCTTGCACCTGTCGCCGCCAACCAGGGGCAATTTTCAGCCCGACAAGTTCGTCAAACACCTCATTGGCTTTTGGACAAACGGCATAAGGGCCGGTAACGGTAATGGCTTCGGCGGCGGTGATTACCCGCTCTTTGGTGATCGTGATTCGCAAAATCATGTGATGCACTGGAAGATCAGGCGTAACCTCGCCGCGAAAATCGCTTGGAAATGGGTATGTCTTGTGATCGGTCAGTTCGGCCTCGATGTCAAACAACCCGTCATTGCGGACATAGCCATTGAGCGTGATCCGGCGCTGGTGCACCAATTCGCGCTCGATTTTTGGCGCGCTCAATTCGGTCGGATGATCTTTGCCATAAGGCGTATGGATCGCCGGGTTGGCTTGGGGGTTACCACTGCTCATATCTTGGTCTTTCTGTTTTGTCAGCTTGCCCAAAGACGCAAACTGGTCAGGCGGTTACCTTCACGTTTGACAATGCGAAACCGAATGTCATGAAAGCGGAATTCTTGACCAGGGCTTGGAATTGTGCGGCTTTCAAACAGCACTAGCCCCGCCAATGTTGATGCATCCTCATCGGGAAGATGCCAGCCAAGCGCACGATTCAGATCGCGGATTGTGACATTGCCATCGACAAGCCATGATCCATCAGCCTGTGCGCTAAGACCCGCCAAGCCGATATCATGCTCGTCATCAATATCACCGACAATTTCTTCTAAAATATCTTCCAAGGTTACAATGCCCCTGAAATCACCATATTCATCAACAACAACAGCAAAATGTTCACGCCGTGTGCGAAACGCCTGCAACTGGTCAAACAGCAAGGTGGTTTCGGGAATGAAATAGGCGTCACTGGCGATATTCTGCACCAATTGCGGCAAAAGTGGTTTTTTGTCAGCAGTTTCGGCTTCGCCAAGGGCGCGAAGCAGATCTTTGACATGAAGAACGCCAATAATATTGTCAGGCTTGCCCGAGAAAACTGGATGGCGCGTATGCGGTGATCCAAGCACAAAGCGCAAGATATCTTCGATATTATCATCCGCATTGACCATGCTTACCGTGCCGCGATGCGTCATAATCTGTTCGACTGATAATTCATTCAAATCAAGAATTGATGACAGCATGGCTTTGCGTTCACGATCGTCGGCATTGCCATTATCGCCCTGCAATTCAATCAGGCCACGCAATTCTTCTTCGCGGTCTTGATCACCATTCGGGTTTGGCCGGATCATCTGGCTTGCCAAAAATCGGATACCAAGCGAAAGCGGGCTGAGCAAACGCACGACCCATAAAAGAATGGGGGCAATGCGCAATGCATATTGATCAGCATAGGCAAAAGCATAGGTTTTTGGCATGACCTCGGCAAACACGACCAAAAGCACGGTCATGGCAATCGTTGCCCATACAAGGCCGCCCTCGCCAAAAAGCGAGATGGCAATGCTTGTTGCCAAGGCTGAGCCAAGAACATTGACGGCATTATTGCCAATCAATATCGACCCGATCAGCCCTTCACGGTCGGCACGCAACGCCTCGACGATGCGGGCGCGTTCATTGCCTTTGCTTGCCAATTGGCGCATCCGCGCATCGGACGCTGCGGTCAATGCGGTTTCGGCGCTCGAGAAAAAGGCCGATGCGATAATCAGCAGCACAATGATTAATGCCAAAAGCCATAGGCTAGACAGCATTTGCACCTCGTTGAAGTAGGGTTTCGACAGCTTCTGGCGGCACATCGCCGCTGACAAAGGCGTCACCAATGGCGTTGACAAGAATGAAATACATTCGGCCGTCACGCATTTTTTTGTCATGTTTCATATGGGCAATAAGCTGGCTTGGCGTGGCGTTGCCAGCGGCAAGATCGGCTTGACCGGCAGGAAGGCCGACCGCGCGAAGATGCGCTTTGCATCTTGCCGCATCATCGGGCGAACAAAGCGCCAAATCAACTGACAGATCAAAGGCTAGCCCCATACCAGCGGCAACCGCTTCACCATGAAGCAGGCGTCCATCATATCCAGCCACAGCTTCAAAAGCATGGGCAAAAGTGTGACCAAGATTCAACAAGGCGCGTTTGCCGGCCTCGCGTTCATCGGCTTCAACAATGCGCGCTTTGGCACTGCATGATGTGTGAATGGCATGCATGATTGCGGCTGGTTCCAGCGCTAAAACAGCGCCGCTATTGGCGTCAAGCCAGTCAAAAAATGCCGCATCACCCAAAAGCCCATATTTGACCATTTCGGCATAGCCAGCACGCAATTCCCGGTCTGGCAAGCTTGCCAAAAGGCTGGTATCGGCAAGCACGGCTTTTGGCTGGTAAAAGGCGCCAATCAGATTTTTGCCCGAAGCGGCATTCACGCCGGTTTTGCCACCAACCGAACTATCAACCTGCGCCAAAAGGCTTGTCGGAATTTGTACAAAATCAACGCCGCGCAGCAGGCTTGCGGCAGCAAAGCCAGCCAGATCACCGACGACACCGCCGCCAAAAGCGATCAGCAACACCGACCGATCGACGCCGACAGCCAGAATATCATCAAGAAGCTTTGCCAGAACGGTCATTGATTTGCTGGCTTCACCAGCGGCCACTTCAAAATGGTCAATCGCGCGCGCTGCGCTTTTCAACCCTGCTTTGAGACGGTCAAGATGAAGCGCGGCAACTTTTTTGTCGCTGACAATAATGATATGACGGCCTGCGGCGATCGGGCCAAGGATTGATCCGGCCCGATCAATCAGATCAGGGCCAATGACAATGTCATAGGCGCGATGCCCAAGGCCGACGGTTAATGTTTCTTGTTGCATGATTCAGTCACCTACTGCCTTGGCAGATGAGTGTCAAGCGCGTGAAGCAGCGTCATCATCGCCTTATATGTCGATAATCCATCCGTATCGAGGTGGATATGGGCTTTTTTATAATAGGGGGCGCGCTGTTCATCGAGGCGTGTTAGCGTCGCTAGCGGGTCACTATTATGCAGCAATGGCCGTGTTTTTGTATTGCCAATGCGTGACAGCAATGTTGCTGGCGACGCCTTTAGCCAAATGGTTAATGTATGTTGCAAAAGCAGATCGGCGGTGGCGTCCTGACAAAAAGCACCTCCGCCAGTGGCAATGATTTGCGGCGATGCCAAAACCAGATTGCTAAGCGTCTTTCGCTCCATTTCGCGAAATTTCACTTCACCTGCCAGCTCAAAAATTTCGACAATGCTGATGCCCGCTGCCTTAACGATCAGCTGGTCACTATCTTTGAACCCAATCCCAAGCTGTTTTGCAGCACGCCGCCCAACGGCTGATTTACCGCTTCCCATGAGGCCGACAAGCACCACTGGCCGGTCAAGTCGTGCGGCAATAGAGCCAGCAAGTTCTGCGGCTGGATTTGGCCTGCGGGGCGCTGGTTTCGGCGAAGCTGTCATAAGGGCTAGCATAGCGATGCAAATGGTCAAGGGGAATAGAAGAAGCGGCCTTGCCACCTGACAAATCAGCAAAAAGGACGCAAAAATATGACGCGTCTTGTGACTTTGCCCAAATGCCGACATAATATTGTCATAAATACCTTGTTTTTGAAACCAGAAGTGATGTCTGGATTTAACAGCTTATGGTTGTTTTCATTCTTTCGTCCTTTAGGTGGAAATATGTACCGTTTGACGTCGGTTAAGGTGGCACAGGTCAAAATAAGCCAGACCAAAAATTCAGGCCAAAAATTCAGGCCAGAAATAGCGGCCAAAAAATGGCTAGGGGGATATGGAAAAGACATGACACGGATTTCGATTATATTTTTGATGCTGACGGGCCTTGCTGCTGTCGGTCTTGTTGTATTGTCAAACTGGCAGATCCCCGCCCCAACAGTTGCTGTTAACAAGGTTATTTCCAATGAAACCCTGCCAAAATAAGCTAGATATTTTGCGTCGTTCACCTTCGCGTTTGGTGCTTTCGGTCTTGATGGCATCGGTTTGGTTAGGCGTTGGCTTATTGCCAGCCGCCGCCCAGCAAGGCGAACCTGTCAATCTGTTGTCAATCACGCCAATACCAGCTGATAGTGGTGAGATTGCGGTGACTAGCCCAACCAATATCGACCAAGCCATTGATAAGGCCTTGACCGTCGATGATGCCGAACAAGGCAATAAATCCAAAACAAACCCTATGGTCATTGCCGAGCCTGCTGATCAGGCGATAGATGCGCCAACCGAAATACCGCCAGCTGCGCCGACTGAACCCGCCCTGCCTGCGGATTTAACTGCCAGCCAGACGGCGCCAAATGCCAGTCAGACGGCGCCAAATGCCAGCCAGACGGCGCCAAATGCCAGTCAGACGGCGCCAAATGATGGTCTGGAAACAAAGGATGTTTATCGTAGTGCCAAAATTGGCCGCCGGAATATTTCAGATGTCGGACTTGCGGCGATTGGTGTTGGCGATACGGGTAATAGCCAGCTCGACAGCCTGATATGGCGCGGTACATCGGCCCGCGATGCAGTGTTTCTGCTGCAAAAATCAGCAGCTGTTAGCCATTCACAGGCGATCACCGGCCTTGCCTATGAAGTTGTGGCACGGCAATCAGTGCCGCCAAGCGGGGCAAATAATGTCGCTGCCAATCTTGTCGAGGCACGCTTGGCCTTTTTGGCAAATGGCGGCCGGTCAAGTGATCTTGCCGTGCTTGCGGCGCAGCTTCCCGAAGCCGAAAAATGGGCCGATTGGCGACGCTGGCTTACCGAACATTATCTGATGATCCGTGATGACGTTGCGGCATGTGGCATTGTCAGCCGTCAGATCACGCAGACGATGGATCCGTTTTGGCATAAATCAAATGTGATCTGTCAGGCGGTTCAGGGCAAAATTGGCGGGGCACGATTTGCGGCTGATATTCTGGCGGCAAATGGCGTTGATGATCCGATCTTTTTCAGTCTTGTGAATGAGGTTTTGAGCAATAATCTGGCTACGCCCGCCGGTCTGGCCAAGCTCGATCTGGCCAAGCTCGATCCGGCCAAGCTTGATTCGGCGCATATCGTGCTGATGGATGTGGCGAATCGGCCAATCCCGCTTGAAGGGCTTGCCGTGCTGCCAAAACAGATGGCCGAAACCGTTATAAAATTGAAATTTCTTGGGCCAGATGCCCGCATGGTGTCGACCTTTGATGGATTGAATCGCGGGCTGATCACGCATCGTCAGGCCGGTAAATTATGGCGCAGCGCCGGACCGGAAAATAATGATCCGCAATTGGCATTGGCCCAGCTTACCGGCACGGGTGATGCGCTTACCACCGCGCTTGCATGGCGTGCGCTTGACGCTGATACGAAAACTGACCGCTTGGCGCTGGTGGCAAAGGCGGTCAAGGCTGAAATCAATGGCGGCAATGGCGCAGTAATGTTGCCGCTTTATGCCGAATTGGTGCGTAATGCGCTTGCCGATGAAGCAGTGGCGGCCAATATGCGGTTTGATGATCTGGATGTGGCGCCAAAAATGGCGTTTTTGCTGGCGATAAACCAGCCGAATGACACCACGACGCTTGCCGCATTTGCGGGCAATGGTGAGGCGTTGAATGCGGCTGAATTATTGCGTGGGCTTTCGGGCAATGCGGTTGATACCAGTGTGATCAGCGCGTTGAATATGTGGCATATTCTGCCTGTTCTTGATGCGGCCGGTGTGGCAGTGGATGAGCAGGATTGGCTTGATCTTGTGAAAACTACGCCAATATCAGGCCAGGGTTTTGTTGGCTTGCCGCCGTTATTGCTAAAGGCGGTGACGGCTGCTGCAGAGGCGCGCCATGTTGCCGAAACCGTACTTCTTGCCAATTGGCTATTGCATGATGTGACGCTTGAAAGGACCAATCCGGCAGATTTGGCGGCGGTAATCCGCGCCCTTGATATGATCGGACAGGGTGACGTTGCCAAAGCCTTTGCACATGAGATCATTGCCGCGCATTTGATGCAGCGTTTGGCTGCAATGGTACCCGATGGCACGCAAAGCTAGCATCAGCAAAACCGCCGATCCGCAGGACCCGCTTATTGACGGGTTTCTTCAGGCCATTTCGGCCATGCGGGCAGCATCGCCAAACACGCTTGCAGCCTATCGGCGCGATCTTTTTGATTGCCAGATGGGTCTTGCAAAAAACGGCCATACGCTTGCGGCATGCGATGCCGATGAATTGCGGGCTGTTCTTTCATGGTGGCATCAGCGCCAATTATCGCCTCGTTCTGTTGCGCGGCGGTTAAGCGCGCTGCGTCAATTTATGGGCTGGGCTGTCGAAGATGGAATCCGGTCGGATAACCCAACGCGCTGGATTGACAATCCATCTTTGCCGGCGTCGCTTCCAAAAAGCCTGAGCGAAGCCGACATTATCCGGCTGCTTGAGGCGGCCGCAGCGATGACGCCCGAACTGGCGGCATTGCGTGCCTTGGCGATGCTGGAAATTTTATATGCAACGGGGCTTCGCGTCTCGGAACTGGTTGGCCTTCTGGTTTCGCAATTCAGGCGTAATCCTGAAGTGATTTTGGTCACTGGCAAAGGCGGGCGTGAACGTGTTGTTCCGCTTGGTGATACGGCGCGGGCGGCGGCGGCACGCTGGATCGAATGCCGTGATGGCAATGCTGGTTTTGTTTTGTCTGATGTCATGTTTCCGTCGGATGATGGTTCGGCGATGAGCCGCCATCAATTTGCGCAGATGCTGAAAAAGCTGGCAATTGCAGCGGGTATTGATGCGGCGCGGGTTAGCCCGCATAAATTGCGCCATTCCTTTGCCACACATATGCTGAATCGCGGTGCCGATCTTCGCAGTTTGCAAAGCCTTCTTGGCCATGCTGATATTTCAACAACACAAATCTATACCGCAAGCCGCCCCGATCGGCTTGCTGGATTGGTTGCATCGGCGCATCCGCTTGCCAGCCGCCGCCAAGATAGATAAACTGACGCAAATCACATATTTGCGATAGTTTGAAATGCGCGTTGACCTGACGCAGAATGGAATGACCCCAAAATGAGACATTTTCTTGATTTTGAAAAGCCGATTGCCAATCTCGAGGGAAAGGTCGAAGAGCTGCGCCATATGAGTACCGATGGCAGCATCAATATCGCTGATGAAATTGGCAAATTGCAAACCCGCATCGAACGCGAATTAAAACAGACTTATGAAAAGTTAGGTGCATGGGAAAAGGTGCAGGTTGCCCGCCATCCTGACAGACCGAAAATCCGTGCTATTTTTGACCGGCTTTTTGATGATTTTACCCCGCTTGCCGGTGATCGGAATTTTTCTGAAGATCACGCGATCATTGGCGGCATGGCCCGGTTCCGCGGCCAGTCGGTGATGGTGATGGGAACCGAAAAAGGAAGCAATACCGAAGAGCGGATCAAACGCAATTTTGGCATGGCGCGCCCTGAAGGCTATCGCAAAGCAGCGCGGCTGATGGATTTGGCTGGTCGCTATGGCCTTCCGGTTCTAAGCTTTGTTGATACGGCTGGTGCTTATCCCGGGCGCGGCGCCGAAGAACGTGGTCAGGCCGAAGCCATTGCGAGTGCCATCCGCGCTTGTTTGAAATTACCAACCCCGATGGTTGCGGCGATTATCGGTGAAGGTGGGTCGGGTGGCGCAATTGCGCTGGCAACAGGCAACCGCGTGGTGATGTATGAACATGCTATCTATTGTGTTATTTCGCCTGAAGGCTGTGCGTCGATACTGTGGCGCAGTGCCGATCATGCGCGTGATGCCGCCGAGGCTATGCGTATCACCTCGGATTGGATGCATAGGCTTGGCGTTGTCGATGCGGTCGTAAGCGAACCGCTTGGTGGGGCGCATCGTGATCCGATTGCGGCCATTGATGCGCTTGGCGATACGTTTGCCGCGCAGCTTGAGTCGATGGCCGGAATGGATGCGGCCGCGCTGATCGCCGATCGGAACGACAAATATATGCGCATCGGTGATAACGGGCTAGATTAAGCCGATAGGCGGCTATTATGTGTGGCGCATTATTTGATGAAACAAGTTGGTTCAATCGCCGGATTGGTCATCAATGACGGGATTGCCTGCCGCGCCTTGGCAACCGCGGCAAAATCAAGATCGGCAGATATCACCGCATCACCAATACCAGCATCGGCAATGATCTCTCCCCAAGGGCTGATGATCAAGGAATGGCCATAGGTTTGTCGCCCGTCTGCATGCGTTCCAGATTGCGCCGGTGCCAGAATAAAACAGCCAGTCTCAATCGCCCGCGCCCGCAGCAATATATGCCAATGCGCCTTGCCGCTGATTGCGGTAAAGGCGGCGGGAACTAGCAACAGCTTGGCGCCATCAAGCGCCAACTGGCGATAAAGATGTGGAAAGCGCAAATCATAGCAGATGCTTAATCCAACTGGCACATCATCTATCATGGCAATGACCGGTGTTGACCCTGCGGTAAAGCTGGCAGATTCACGATAGCTTTTGTTATCGCCAACATCAGCGTCAAACATATGGATTTTGTCATAGCTTGTGACAAGGCCGCCATCGGGCCCGAAAAGCAGGCTTCGATTGACTAATTTATGGTCGTGGCGGCGGCGTATCATCAATGATCCGGCATGAAGCCAGATGCCCAATTGCCGCGCCATATCGGCAAACCAGTTTTGGCTGAAGCTGTCATCTTCCCATTCGGCATGGGTGGCAAGCTGTTCGCGGCTGGCGGCAAGATAGCTGGCACATTCAGGAAGGCTTACAAGCGTGGCACGCGATGCCGCCTCGGCAATCAAGGGCTGGATATGCGCCAATGTTTTTTTCGCATTGTCACTGGCGCAATATTGAATAGCAGCAACGCCAAGCATCATTATCTAAGACGCCATTGATAACAGCTTGTCGAGATGGCCTGCCTGATCAAGCGCAAACAGATCATCACAGCCGCCAATATGATCATCATTGATAAAAACCTGCGGCACTGATGTTTTGCCATTGGCGCGGCTTCGCATGGTTTGGCGTTTGGCCGCGCTTAAGGTCACGTCAATTTCTTCAAAGGCAATGTTTTTAGCGGTCAGTAATTTCACGGCGCGCGTGCAAAACGGACAGGCCATTGCGGTATAGATTTCAATTTTTGCCATTTTTGTCTCACCTGACGCGGCCTGCGCTTGTACCAAGCCGCATCGTTAATAAACTTGAAAAACTGCAATATCATAATGCAAAATCAGCTGTCTGTCACAGCGTTCTATGGAAAAATCAGCATCGCATAACCGGCGTTACAGGCCATGACGTAAAACACGCGCCAAGACTAGCCCGCGAATGGGGCCACTTCCCGCCCGATGCAGGGTTCTTGCCGCCTCATAAAGCGTGGCGCCAGTTGTCATAACATCATCAATCAACAGCACTGGCCGATTGGCGATGCGGTGACGCTGGTTTTGCGGCACGGCGAACGCGCCTGCCAGATTGCGTTGTCGTTGGCTGCGGCTCAATCCGGCTTGTGTTGGGCCAGCCTTTGGCCGTTTCAATGTTTCAGGGGCAAAGATGCCCGTTTCATTTTGCTGGCATAAAAGGCGCGCCAGCTCGGCCGATTGGTTGAATCGCCGATGAAGATATCGTTTGGCATGAAGCGGAATCGGCACAATCAAATGATCTGATTCTGCCAAGGCCGTGAAATGCGGTTTTAAAAGGCGGGCAAATAGGGGGTTAAGATGAAGTGCGTCACCATGTTTGAATTTTAAAATCAATTGCCGTGACCGGTCATTATATAAAAAGCAGCTTCGCATTTCGGCCAATGGCGGCGCTTCGGCAAAACAAGAACCGCAAAGATTATCGCCAATGGCATAGGCAAGCGGTCGCCCACAGCATTGGCAAGATGGCGGGGTGATAAATACCAGCCCCTGCCAGCAATCGGCGCAAAGACCATGATAAAAACAAAAGCGCCGACATAAGGGGCATTGCTGGGGCAATAGCAGATCAAGCAAGGCGTTATAATGCTTACGGAATCGGGTGGCTTCTTTGGCGTGCATTACCGGCGTCTTATGTCAGCTTCGTTACCGGTCATTCTAGCTGAAAATTGGTAAAGAAACGGTAAAGCTTGCCGCCTGTCGCAAAGCGGGCATGACGGCATTTAGCGCTTGCGGTTTTACCACCAGACCCTACAAGATGCCTGTCATGACCGAATCAATGCCACAGCTATTTGACCCGCTTGCTCAGCGCCGTAACCGGCAACGGGCTGCCGCGACCTATGCAAATTTTGCCTTTTTAAAGGATGAAGCCGCATTACGCCTTGCCGATCGGGTTGATCTGATGCGGCGTGATTTTGATCTGTGTCTTGATCTTGGGGCGCATGATGGTCGCCTTTTGGCGCATCTGGCGCCGCTTGGCAAAATTGGCACAATGCTGCATAGCGACCCGGCTGCGGCCTTTGGCAACCATGCTGGCAAACCCTTTATCGTTCATGATTTTGTGAATCTGCCTTTTGCCGAAGGCAGTTTTGATGCGGTTTTTTCCTGTCTTAATCTTCATTGGGTTGATGATCTGCCTGGCCTGATGTTGCAAATTCGCAAATTGCTTCGCCCCGATGGTCTGTGTCTGATTAATCTTCTTGGCGGCAATAGCCTATTTGAATTACGGGCGGCATTGATTGCGGCCGAACAGGATGTAACTGGTGGATTTAGCCCGCGTTGTGCGCCAATGGCTGATATCAGAGATGTTGGCGGGCTTCTTGGGCGTGCTGGCCTTGCGCTTCCGGTAGCCGATAGCGACCGTTTGACCGTAACCTATCCAAATATGTTTCGATTAATGGCCGATCTTCGCGGCATGGGCGAACAAAATGCCATGCTTGGGCGGTTGCGCCAGCCGACAAGACGCGCCGTTTTCATGCGGGCAGCCGAAATCTATCAAACGAAATTTGGGCGCGACGACGGAACGATTCCGGCGAGTTTTGAGATCATTACCCTCACCGGCTGGGCGCCACATGAAAGCCAGCAAAAGCCGCTTCGCCCCGGATCGGGAAAAACGCATCTTGCCAATGTGATTGGCGGCGATAGCGATGATCGTGATGATCCAAAACAGGGCTGACGCCAAAAACATGGCTAAAAATTTGGCTTATCCAATCGCGGCTCACCGATTAATCCTGCCCTAGAGAAGATCCTGTAAGGCCGAGATCAATGGAATATCAGCTGCAGGCATTGGATAGTCGCGCAATTGTTGCGGACGTACCCATTTCAACATGCCGCCTTCAACTGCTTGTGGGCGGCCTTGCCAGCGGCGGCAAACAAACAGCATCATTAAAAGATGAAACGCATCGCCATCATCACTGGCAGCATAATGATGGCTGGCAAAGCTCAGCGGGGCAAGGCAGGATTCGGCAGTATCAATGCCAAGCTCTTCGCGCAATTCACGGATCAGCGCTGCCTCAGGCGTTTCGCCAGCTTCGATTTTGCCGCCCGGAAATTCCCATAATCCAGCCATTGACTTGCCTTCAGGCCGCTGCGCCAGCAATACGCGCCCATCAATATCGACCAGCGCCACCGCGCTTACCAGCAACATCGATTTTCTAGCTTCGGTAATCGGCATTGATCGAGATATAGCCATGCGTCAAATCGCATGTCCAAATCCGAGCAGCGCCATCGCCATCGCCAACCGTCACCGCAAGATCAATCATCTGACCAGTCATATGGGTGGCAATCGGGGCTTCGTCATAATCGGCAATGCGCATGCCGTCACGCGCCACCGGATAGCCGCCAATATCAATGCTGATAGCATCAGACGCAATGCCAATGCCCAATTTGCCAATCGCCATAACGATCCGGCCCCAATTGGCATCTTCGCCAGCAATGGCGGTTTTGACCAAAGGTGAATTGGCAATGGCAAGGCCGATTTGACGGGCAACCGCATTGGTCTTGGCACCAGCAATATCAATGGTGACAAGCTTGGTCGCACCTTCGCCATCGCGCACAATCTGGATGGCAAGATCGCGCATAACCGCGGCCAAGGCGGCACGGAAATCAGCCAATGCCGGATCATTGGCATCGGTAATCAACCGGTTGCCAGCCATGCCGCTTGCCATCAGGAAAACACTATCATTGGTTGAGGTGTCGCTATCGACGGTAATGGCATTGAAACTATCGTCATTGGCAGCGCGAAGACATGCCGCCAGAACGGATGCTGGCACGGCTGCATCGGTGCCGATATAGCCAAGCATGGTTGCCATATTGGGCGCAATCATGCCTGACCCTTTGGCGATTCCGCTTAAATGAACCGTGACCCCATCAATCATGCATTTTGCATGGGCGCCTTTGGCGAAGGTGTCGGTTGTCAGAATGGCATTGGCAGCGTCGTGCCAATTGGCATTGCTTTCATTGACCAACGCGTCAAAATAGGGGGCTAGCTTGGCCGCATCTAACGGCTCGCCGATCACGCCGGTCGACGCCACCATGATTGCGCCAGCATCACAATCAAGATGGCTGGCAAGGTTATTGACGATGTCATGGACGGCGTTATCGCCGCGACTGCCGGTAAAAGCATTGGCATTGCCAGCATTGGTGATGATTGCTGCCGCCTTGCCGGTTTCGGCAATTTTCCGGCTCCAGCCAACTGGGGCAGCGGCTGTATCAGATTGGGTAAAGACACCGGCAACACTGCTTTCAGGCGCCAAGGTGATCAACAGCAAATCATCGCGCCCTTGATAGCGCATGCCGCTTGCTGCGGTGCCAAGTTTGATGCCGGCAATCGGCGGCAGGTCGGGAAAGCTGTCAGGTGCCAGAGGAGAACGGGTCATGGCGGTGGCTTTTACTGGGTATTGCCCGTGGCCATCGCATCTTTACGAATATCGGCAAAACTGCGGAGTTTGATATCCTGTTTTGCGCGCAATTCTTCGAGAACACGGCCTAGGGCTTGAGTTGAAAGATTTTGCACAAGCTGGTCACGCATGGCTTCGAGCGTTGGCGCCGGAGCAATTGCCTTTTTATCAACCTTGATAACATGCCAGCCAAACTGGGTCTGGACAGGGGTTTTGCTAAAGTTGCCTTCACCTAGCGCAAAGGCCGCATTTTCAAAGGCTGGCACCATCTGGCCACGGCCAAAAGTGCCAAGTGATCCGCCATTTGGCCCGCTTGGCCCCGTTGATTTGGTTTTTGCCAATTCGGCAAAATCTTCGCCTTTATCAAGTGCGGCAATCACTGCCTTGGCATCATCTTCGGTTTCAACCAGAATATGTGATGCGGTCACCTGTTCGCGTGAGGCGCTGTCGGCGACAAATTTCTGATAGGCATTTTCAATCGCGGCATCATTCACTTCGCCAGCAACCGTTTCGCCAAGCCATGATTCGGCAAGCACGCGGTCAGCGGCAGTTTTCATCGCCGCGGCAACATCTTCTTTTCTGTCATGTTTTGCCATACGGGCAGCATCGGCGGCAATGCGCGCATCAACCATATCGGTGACCAGCTGGTCGAAATAATTTGCCAAAGGTGTTTGCCGGAATTCATCAGGAAGGCGCTCGGCCTGACGCATGACATCATCAAGCCACAAGGTTTCACCATTGACCGTGCCGACCGGAATACGGTCTTCATTGGCATGCGCCATCATGCCCATACCAGCAAAAAGAGCGGCGCCTGTCACAAGGCCAATAAACCGATGGGCGAAAATACCATTACGCATTCGTAAATCCTCTAAACATGATCAGGCCTTGCCGCGATCACCGGCGCGCCGGAGGGTAATCAAGAAAAATTCAAATCAACCAAGCTGGACTTTCGTTCACCAGCCCATGTCTTAGTGTTAGCGAAGCTAACGCTCAAGGGCAAGCCCGCGCTTGAAAAATGCGCAATATTCTACATCAGGTTGGGCGGCGTTATTCGCCGGTGAGCGATTTTGCCAAATCACAGGTAAATCGGGAAAAACATGCTCAAACAATTGACAAAATTCGCGTCTATACCTATGTCCAATCAGGTGCTTTTTGCACCAGCTTTATATTTGCCGTCCGGCAACGCATTTGCCACATGGCTGGGGAGTTCCGATGTTTGCGTCTTTTGCAAAAAACCTGTTTGGCAGCTCGAATGACCGTATCGTCAAATCGATGCAGCCATTGGTTCAGCAGATTAACGACCGCGAAGCCAATTTTGCCAGTCTCGAGGATGATGCCATTCGCGCTATGGTCGCTGATATCCGCCAGAAAATAACTGATGGTGCGCCAAAAGACGATTTTTTGATTGATGTGTTTGCACTGGTTCGTGAAGCCGCCAAACGCACCCTTGGCCAGCGTCATTTTGATGTTCAGTTGATGGGTGGTATTGCCCTTCATCGCGGCCAGATCGCCGAAATGAAAACCGGCGAGGGTAAAACGCTTGTCGCGACTTTAGCGGTGGTGCTGAATGCGCTTGATGGTCGCGGCGTCCATGTGGTGACGGTCAATGATTATCTGGCATCACGCGATGCGGCATGGATGAGCAAGGTCTATGAATTTCTGGGTCTCAGCGTTGGCTGCATCACGGGCGGGCTTGATGACGATCAGCGCCGTGCTGCCTATGGTTGTGATGTCACTTACGGCACGAATAATGAGTTTGGCTTTGACTATCTCCGCGATAATTTGAAGTTCAGCCTTGGTGATATGGTGCAGCGCGATTTCAGCTTTGCGATCGTTGATGAGGTTGATTCGATCCTTGTTGATGAAGCGCGTACACCGCTGATCATTTCTGGCCCTGCTGAAACCAATGCTGAACATTATCATGTTGCCAATCAAATCATCCCGTTATTGGTGGATGAAGATTATGATCTTGATGAAAAGGGCAATAGTGTCTCGCTGAGTGAGATTGGCATTGAACATGCCGAAAACCTGCTTCGCGAGCGTGGTGCCATTGGCGAAGCAACGCTTTATGATATTGAAAATGTTGGGCTATTGCATCACGTCAATCAGGCGCTTCGTGCGCACCGGCTTTTTGCCCGAGACACGCATTATATGCTAAAGGCTGGCGAGGTCGTCATTATTGATGAATTTACCGGCCGCGCAATGGAGGGCCGCCGTTTCTCTGATGGTCTGCATCAGGCAATTGAGGCGAAAGAAGGCGTTGAAATTCAGGCGGAAAACCAAACGCTGGCATCAGTCACCTTCCAGAATTATTTCCGCATGTATGACAAGCTGGCGGGGATGACCGGTACAGCCATGACCGAGGCTGGTGAATTTTCTGAAATCTATGCTTTAGAGGTCATGGCCATTCCGACCAATCGTGATGTGGCCCGTATTGATTATGATGATGAGGTTTATCGTACCAGCGCCGAACGTGACGAAGCGGTTATCGCGCTGATTCTTGAATGCCGGTCACGCCAACAGCCAGTTCTTGTTGGGACGATCAGCATTGATAAATCCGAACGTCTATCAGCCGAATTGGAAAAGCGCAAAATCGACCATCGGGTTCTAAATGCCCGTTTCCATGAAGAAGAAGCTAAAATCATTGCCGATGCGGGCGTTCCTGGCGCGGTCACCATTGCCACCAATATGGCCGGACGCGGAACCGATATTCAACTTGGTGGTAATCTGGACATGCGGCTTGCCGGCCTTGAAGCCGAAGGCAAATCAGTTACCAAAGCGGCGACTGCCAAAATTGCTGCCGAAATTGAAGCGGCCAAAGCCACCGCACTTGCTGCTGGCGGATTATATGTGGTCTGTACCGAACGCCATGAATCACGCCGGATTGATAACCAGCTTCGCGGCCGGACAGGCCGCCAAGGCGATCCGGGCGCATCAAAATTCTTCTTGTCACTGCAAGATGATTTGATGCGTATTTTCGGCTCGGAAAAATTGGATAATATGCTGTTAAAGCTTGGCCTTGAAGATGGCGAGGCCATTATGCATCCATGGATCAACAAGGCCGTTGAAAAAGCCCAATCCAAAGTTGAGGCGCGCAATTTCGAAATTCGCAAGCAATTGCTGAAATATGACGATGTGATGAATGACCAGCGCCGGGTGATTTTTGACCAGCGCAAGGAAATCATGCGCGCCGATGATGTGCATGACACCGTTGTTGATATGCGCCATGAAGCTGCGGCCCTGATTATCGAACGGTCAATTCCCGCTGGTACCTATCATGATGAGTGGGATTCAGAAACGCTTGATGCCGATGCCCGCCGCGTTTTGGGTGTCGAAGCGCCGATTGCCGATTGGTTTGCCGAAGACGGCATTGCCGAGCCGGAAATTGAAGCCAGATTGATTGACGCTGCCGATCGCCATATGGCTGAAAAGGCCGTCAGGCTTGGGCCCGATATCATGCGGATGGCAGAAAAGAATTTGCTTTTGCAGGTGCTTGATCAGCAATGGAAAGAACATTTATTGACGCTTGATCAACTGCGCCAAGGGATCACCCTTCGGGCCTATGCGCAAAAGGATCCGCTGAATGAATATAAGCGCGAAGCTTTTTTGATGTTTGAGACGATGCTTGCCAATATGCGAGAGACCACAAGCATGGTTCTCTCGCATGTCGAGATCCGCCAGCCTGATGAACAGGGCCAGCCGCCAGCCGCAGCAGCGGATTTGTCGGCCAATGCGAAAGTGTCGCGAAATGCAGCTTGCCCATGCGGGTCAGGCAAGAAATTCAAACATTGCCATGGGGCGCTTTAGCGCAATTATATCGCTGGTTTTGGGGCTTGTGGCCCGTCTATATGCCCCCTATCTATAATATCGATAGATCTTAACGAGGCGGAACAGATGATCAAATATCAATTGATCTGCGATTTGACACATGAATTTGAAGGCTGGTTTCAAACTGGTGCTGCTTTTGATGCGCAGAACGAAACCGGGCTTGTCACCTGTCCGGTTTGTGACAGTGCCAAGGTGCGCCGCGCTTTGATGACGCCCAATCTGGCCAGCCCAAAACGTCGCCGTGACGATGTGAACCGGCTGCCAGCGAGCGAAACGGCTAATCAGGCTGGCAATCAGGTTGGCAATCAGGCTGGCATCATCACACCAACAATCACGCCATCTGCCCAAGCCGCATCTGCCCAAGTTGCATCTGCCCAAGTCGCATCGGCACATCCTGCCCCATCGCAGGCCGCCCCATCACAGGCCGCACTTGGTGAGGCGATCGCGCAATTACGCCAATTGCAACGTAAGATAAAGTCTGAATGTCGCGATGTCGGGAATGATTTTGCAGCCGAAGTTCGCAAAATGCATTACGGCGATCGCGCGCCTGAAAATATTTATGGTCATTCAAGCGCCGAAGAACGCGAATCACTTGCCGATGAAGGCATTGATGTTGTGGCTTTACCGTGGTTGCCGCCTGAACATTAAGCCAGATGCCCGCGCCTTGGCCCTATCGAAAGCCGCCGCTTGCCGCATAATTGATTGCCAGCGATCCGATGGGCATAAATCCTCCGCCAGGACATGGCGCAAAACCGGTCATATCATCAAGAAGGATCCCAGCCGAGGCAAATTCGGCGCGTAATTCGGCTGGCCGCACGAATTTGCGCGGGTCATGCGTACCAGCAGGCACAAGCCGAACAATATATTCAAGCGCGAATTTGGCAAAAATCAGCGCTGGCAAGCTGCGGTTGATGGTGGTGATCACAACAACGCCATCAGGCGCCAGCATAGTGGCGATTGCCTTGATGAAAAGCGGGCGGTCGGCAACATGTTCGATCACCTCAGATGCATAGATCACATCGAATTTGGCACCACTTGCGGCTAGATCTTCAGCCGTGATCACCTGATAATCAATGGCAAGCTGCATCGCGTCTGCATGTGTTTTGGCGGCGCTGATCGCCGGTGCGGTAACGTCAATGCCGGTTACTGCTGCTCCAAGGCGTGCCATTGGTTCGGCAAGCAAGCCGCCGCCACAGCCAATATCGAGTATTTTCAATCCGGCCAATGATGGTTTTGCGCTTTGCCGTTGGTCTTTTTTAATCGGAAAAAACCGGCCGATCGCTTGTAGAATATAGTCAATGCGAACAGGCGTAAAAGCGTGCAAAGGTGCCATTGGCCCTTTTTGGTCCCACCATTGGTCGGATAGGGCGGCAAAATTATCGATCTCAGTTTGATCGGCGGTTGTCATCATAGGCTTGCCCCCGCGGCTGGTAATCGTTATAGCTGCGTGAAATTAGATTTACTGGAAAACAGCATACAGCAAATGGCACGAATTGTTCAAAAATTTGGCGGCACCTCGGTGGCCGATCTCGATTGCATACGCAATGTGGCGCAGCGGGTAAAAACCGAAGTCGACGCTGGCCATGAGGTCGCGGTTGTTGTCTCGGCAATGTCGGGAACAACAAATCAGCTTGTCTCATGGGCATCAGAAGTCGGCCCCATTCATGATGCGCGTGAATATGATACGATTGTTGCGACGGGCGAACAGGTGACTGTTGGCTTGCTTGCGATTGCTTTGCAGAATATCGGCATTGACGCGCGTTCATGGCTTGGCTGGCAGATTCCCATCCGGTCAGATAATGTTCATGGTGCGGCGCGGATTGACTCGATTGACGGGTCGGCCATTCGCGAGCGCATGAAAGCAGGACAAGTCGCGGTCATTGCCGGTTTTCAGGGCATTGGCCCCGATGGGCGGATCAGCACGCTTGGCCGTGGCGGGTCGGATACATCAGCCGTTGCGATTGCCGCCGCGCTCGAAGCTGACCGGTGCGATATCTATACTGATGTTGATGGGGTTTATACTACCGATCCGCGAATCGCGCCAAAAGCAACCAAATTAGCGCGAATCACCTTTGAAGAAATGCTGGAAATGGCATCATCAGGTGCCAAGGTCTTGCAAACAAGATCAGTCGCCATGGCGATGCGCCATAATGTCAATCTGCAGGTGCGCTCAAGTTTCAATGATGCACCAGGCACTTTAGTCGTGAATGAGGATTCAGTCGTGGAACAAGAAACCATTAGCGGGATTGCATATAGCCCCGACGAGGCCAAAATTACCATCGTTGGTCTGCCTGACCAGCCCGGCGTTGCTGCTGGTGTTTTTGGCGCCTTGGCAGATAATCATGTGAATGTGGATATGATTGTACAAAGCGCATCAAGCGCCGTGAAGAAAACCGATATCAGTTTTTCGGTTAGCCGTGGCGATCTTGATAAAGCCGTTGATATAATTAACAAAATTAAAGACCAATTAAAGTTTGAGTCGGTTGACTCCTCGCCAAATGTTGCCAAAATTTCGGTTGTGGGCACGGCCATGCGGACCCAGCCCGGCGTTGCCAAGACCATGTTTGAAACGCTGGCGACAAAGGGCGTAAACCTGCATGTGATTTCAACATCCGAGATCAAGATTTCGGTTTTGATTGATGTTGAATACACCGAATTGGCGGTTCGTAGCCTGCATACAGCCTATGGGCTGGATGACGAGTCTTGATATCGCGGTAATAGTAACCGATGCTTGCTAAACATGCGAAAATCTGCGATACAAACCGACATCAGTCAACGTTATCAGCCATATGGTCGTGGGTTGTTCTTTTGAAAACTTAAAGTTTTGTTTGCAATCATCGGAAATTTCTGGTGCTTTTGGACATATGGTTAATGAATGGAGACCAGCTTGGTGCGCGTTCAAGATAAAGAAATCAAACCGTTGGTTGCAGGTGATAGTTTCGAACAGATCGGTGCGACGCTGAAACATGCGCGTCGGCTCCAGGGTTTGAAAATTGGCGATGTATCGCAGCAGCTCCGGATTTCAGTTGATTATCTGTCAAAGCTTGAATCCGGTGCTTTTGATGAATTGCCAGCACCAGCCTATGTAACAGGGTTTTTGCGAAGCTATGGCCAGTTTGTTGCGCTTGATCCATCATCACTTGTGGCGCGCTATTCGGCATTGACGGCCAAAGCGGCGGCCATGCCAAACTATAAAATTCCGATGAGTACGCGGCCACCACAGCGTTCGGCCCCAGCCATTGCATCAATGCTGGTTGTTTGTGCTGGCATTGCCTATGGCGGCTGGTACTGGTTAAATGGCGGTGATGTGAATGATCAGATGGCGATGGTGCCAAATGACGTCGCGGCAACGCCGTCAGATTCTGCCGCGATGCGAGACACGCTTATCGATCAAGGCACAATGACGGTTATGCCGGTTGACGGTCAGGCGCAAACGCAAAATATGACTGCGCCAGTTCAGCCAGAAAAAGAGATTGCCGCGGCGGCTGCAACGCCAACGCCAAACGCGGTAACAGATGATCTGGCCGCCACGACAAAAACCGTCATCGCTAAGGCGCCGCTAACAACGGCACCGGCGAAACCCGTTGAAATTGCGTCAGCGATTATCGCGCCGCGTGAACCAGCCGTGTCGACAGTCGATGCGAATAGCCCCGTTTTATCAGGTGATTTGGCCGAAACACAGGTCATTACCCCCATATCGCAAAATGGCAAACCGCAGTCGGCGGGAAATAGCGCCATCGCCAATCTTCGTGATCCGGCGCAGGAAATCACCATTCGTGCGGTTGCCGCAAGCTGGGTCGAGATCGTGCGCGACAATGGCGAAGAAGTGATGGCCAAATTAATGCAGGCTGGTGATAGCTATGTTGTCGAAGGCAATACGCGGCTTTATCTCAGCACCGGCAATGCTGGCGGGCTACAGGTTGTTGTTGGTGGCGATGACCCGCGGTCAATCGGCGAAATCGGCCAGATTGTCCGCGATCTGCCGCTGGTTACCGACAAATTGCGGCAGGTGCGCTAGCCTTTTACGCCAGCCTGTCTTTCGCCAGCTCTCCAAATTATTAGCCGCGGATGTTGTTGTTTCCAGATAGTTTGGCGCTTGATCCCTATTTCGGGTTCTTCGTCTGATTTTGGCGTTTTTGCGTGGGGCTTTGCGCTTTTGCGCGTCACTTGCCGGACAAAAGGCATGGCCTGCTATCACCTCTTGCAAATTAATGGCAACGCCTCATCTGAACAAAGTGACGCAATGATCTGGCGCTTGCCCGCCGAACAGGGTATAGAATGGGGCAAATTCAACATGGGTGCGCCGCGCCGTCATTTGGAGTGCAACAGTGTCAAACGCTTATCGGGCTTATCGAACAATTGAGCGCCGTCGCTGCCGTCAGGTGATGGTCGGGTCGGTTCCGGTTGGCGGCGATGCGCCGATTTCGGTGCAGACCATGACCAATAGCCTGACAAGTGATATTGAAGGCACGTTGGCGCAAATCAATGCGGCAGCGGCGGCAGGTGCCGATATTGTGCGGGTGTCCTGCCCCGATGAGGATAGTACCGCGGCGCTGAAAACCATTTGCGCGCAAAGTCCGGTTCCCATTGTTGCTGATATCCATTTCCATTATCGCCGTGCCATCGAGGCGGCCAAGGCCGGTGCTGCCTGCTTGCGGATTAATCCTGGCAATATTGGCAATGCGGCGCGGGTGCGCGAGGTGGTTCAGGCCGCGCGTGATCATGGATGTTCGATGCGTATTGGTGTCAATGCTGGATCGCTGGAAAAGCATCTTCTTGAAAAATATGCCGAGCCCTGCCCCGAAGCGCTTGTCGAATCTGCCTTGGAACATGCCAAGATTTTACAGGATAATGATTTTCACGAATTCAAAATTTCAGTCAAAGCATCAGATGTGTTTCTGGCTGTAGCTGCCTATCAACAGCTTGCCGATGTTATTGACTGCCCGCTGCATATTGGCATCACCGAAGCAGGCGGGCTGCGGGCAGGCACGATCAAATCGGCGATTGGCCTTGGTAATCTGCTATGGGCCGGTATCGGCGATACGGTAAGGGTGTCTTTATCGGCAGACCCGACCGAAGAGGTGAAAGCCGGTTATGAAATGCTGAAATCACTCGGGCTTCGCCGCCGCGGTGTAACGGTTATTTCCTGCCCATCTTGCGCGCGCCAGCAATTTGACGTTATCAAAACTGTGCAAATTATCGAAGATCGGCTGGAACATATTGATATGCCGATTACCGTTTCAATCATCGGCTGTGTTGTGAACGGGCCGGGTGAGGCGCGTGAAACCGATATTGGCCTAACCGGTGGCGGCAAAGGAACACATCAGATTTATCTGTCAGGCATGGCTGATCATCGCCTGTCAAATGGTGATATTGTTGAACATGTGGTTGATCTGGTTGAAACCCGCGTTGCCGAATTAAAAGCCGCCGAAGCGGCATCAACACAAACTTAAAAAGCAGATTACAGCCCATGTCACGACTTCAACCTGCCCGCGGTACCGCTGATCTTCTTCCCGATAGCATGGCCAAACATCGTTTGGTGATTGACGCTGCACGGACGGCATCGGCACGCTATGGCTTTCAAGAAATGGCGACGCCGATTTTTGAATTTTCCGAGGTATTTTCTCGCCCGCTTGGCGAAAGCAGCGATATTGTCACCAAGGAAAATTACAGCTTTGCCGATCGTGGCGGTGAAATTTTGACCTTGCGGCCGGAAAATACTGCTGGTGTTGTGCGGGCGATGATTTCGGGCGGGCTGACGCAAAGCCTGCCTTTGAAATATTTCTATGCGGGGCCGATGTTCCGCTATGAGCGTCCGCAAAAGGGCCGGATGCGCCAGTTTCATCAGGTCGGCATCGAATATCTTGGCCCAGATGATGCGCTTGCCGACGCTGAAATCATTGCTTGTGGCGCACGGTTTTTGGCATCGCTTGGCGTGCTTGATGATTGTGAACTTCATCTCAATTCGCTTGGTGATGGCGACAGTCGTGCGGCCTACCGTGCGGCCTTGATTGCCTATTTGGAAACATTTACCGACCAATTATCGGATGACAGCAAAACCCGCCTTGCGGTAAACCCGCTTCGCATTTTGGATTCAAAAGATGCTGGTGATCGCGCGATATTGCAAAATGCCCCGCGACTTCAAGATTATCTGAACGATGTGTCAAAGGCGCATTTTGCCGATCTGACAGCGGCGCTTGATGGCGCTGGTGTGGCCTGGGTTTTTGATCCGCTATTGGTTCGTGGGCTGGATTATTATTGCCATACGGCATTTGAATTTGTCACCACATCGCTTGGCGCACAAGGAACGGTTCTGGGTGGGGGGCGCTATGACGGGCTTGCGGAAATGCTTGGCGGGCCGCAGGTGGCCGGTGTGGGCTGGGCGGCTGGTGTCGAGCGGCTTGCCATGCTTGTTGAAACCGCTTCGGTGAACAGTCCGAAAGTGGCGATCTTGACGGCTGATGACGGCGCGCGCCAAGCGGCGTTTCGTCTTGCCGAACAGCTTCGCGATGCGGGTATTGATATTGACCTGCCAACAAGTGGCGCAATGGGTAAAAAATTGAAAAAAGCCGATAAGGCCGGTATTCGGATCGCGGTGATTATGGGAAGTGATGAGCTTGCCAAAAATACCGTCCAGCTGCGCAATCTAAGCGATGGAAGCCAACAGGAATTGTCGCTTGATTTGGCCGATTCTAGCGGCCTTGCGGCGGCGATTGCCGAAAGTCTTCTCGCCCCATAGCTGGCAGTCTATTCCGGCTGGCAGCCGTGCCGTTTGATCTGCCAAATTCACAGTGATTGAAACTAGACCAAAAAGGAGTTTTGGCATGAGCCTCGACTCATCAATGGATAAAGTACTTGAACGCCGCCGCGAAGTCGAAGACCGGCTGTCGGATTCGGCCAATATGAGCAACAGCGATCTAGCGCAGTTTTCCCGCGAGCTGTCTGACCTTCGTCCGGTTTGCGAGCAGATCGAACTGGTTCGCCGGATCGAAGCCGAGCTTGCTGATGCGCTGGTCATGGTTGAAGAAGCGAAAGATGATCCTGATATGCTGGAAATGGCGCAGGCCGAAGCGGATAGTCTCAAAGCCCAGCTTCCCGAGGCCCAGGCCGCTCTGCAGCTTTTGCTATTGCCAAAAGACAAAGATGATTCGCGGAACGCGATTCTTGAGGTGCGCGCCGGAACGGGTGGTGACGAGGCAGCCCTTTTTGCCGCAAACCTATTTTCGATGTATCAGCGCTATGCCGCGAAGCATGGCTGGAAATTCGAAGTTATGGAAGTGTCGGAAACCGGCATTGGCGGCTATAAGGAAGCCACTGCCACAATTTCGGGAAATGATGTTTTTGCGCGGTTGAAATTTGAATCAGGCGTGCATCGGGTGCAGCGTGTTCCTGAAACCGAAGCTGGCGGACGCATTCACACATCGGCAGCAACCGTTGCCGTGCTTCCCGAAGCGGAAGAAGTTGATATTCAGCTTGATGAATCGGATCTTCGGATTGATGTGTTTCGGGCATCTGGCCCGGGCGGGCAATCGGTTAATACAACTGATTCGGCGGTTCGCATAACGCATTTGCCAACCGGCATCGTTGTCAGCCAGCAGGATGAAAAATCACAACATAAAAACCGTGCCAAAGCGATGAAGATTTTGCGGGCGCGTATCTATGATGCCGAACGCGCGCGGGTTGAGGCTGTTCGCGCCGCCGAACGCAAAGGACAGGTTGGCTCAGGTGATCGTTCTGAACGGATCCGAACCTATAATTTCCCGCAAGGGCGTGTTACCGATCATCGTATCAATTTCACGCTATATAAGCTTGATCGTGTCATCACTGGCGAGGCGCTTGACGAGGTGGTTGACGCGCTTGTGTCAGAAGACCAGTCACGGCGGCTTGCCGAAGGGGTATAATGGTGACGCCGGTCGATCATGCAAAAACCGATCTGCCAGCAAAACAAGAAGCCAGCACCATTCTTTATGCGCTTGAGCAAATTCTTGCCGATGCCGGTATTGCCAGTGCCAAAAGTGATGCGCGGTGTCTTCTTGGCATGGCCTTGGGACGTGATGAAGCTGTCTTGCCGCATGAAGATATTGCGCCAATGGATCAGGCTTGTGATGACCGGCTAGCGGCGATGATGGCACGCCGTCTTGCGGGCGAGCCAATCAGCCGCATTCGCGGTTGGCGTGAATTTTGGTCACTTCGCTTTGCCGTATCGCCAGCAACGCTTGACCCGCGCCCCGACTCAGAAACAATGATTGATGCGGCTGTTCGATGGGTATCACGCAACGCCGCCAAAGACCGGCCGTTGCGCTTGCTTGATCTTGGCACGGGAAGCGGCTGTTTGCTGTTGGCGTTATTATCTGAATTGCCCCAAGCAAATGGTGTTGGCATTGATGTGAATCTTGATGCGATTGCCACGGCGCGGCGCAATGCAGCCAGCCTTGGTCTTGGCGAACGCGCCGCGTTTACCGCGCATAGCTTTGCTGATGACCTTGGCCCGCTTGGCGATTTTGACGTGATCTTGTCAAACCCGCCCTATATCCCGACAGGCGAAATTGATGGGCTTGCAGTGGATGTGAAATCTTTTGATCCGGCCTTGGCGCTTGATGGCGGGGCTGATGGTATGGCGTGCTGGCAGCAGCTTTTGCCACGGCTTGCCGCGGCGCTTGCGGTTAGTGGTATGGCCTTTGTTGAAATCGGACGCGGGCAGGAAAATGCTGTTACCGCCGAGGCCGAAAAAGCAAATTTACAGCTTAGTGGCAGCTATCACGATCTTGCTGGCATCACGCGCTGTCTCGCATTTTCAATTAAAATGTGAAATGGGTGATATTTTTCTTGATATTAATATGAAGCCAACGTTATGGTATCGCCATTCGCGGCGGGGTGATTTTGGTCACCAATACGCCAGCGCCTTTCCTAACGAAATGGGATCGTTTGCACCGGCTTTATGTCGAACTGTCGTTAATAGACTAACCGCAACCGAAATGACTTTGATTAGATTTATCGATAACCGTTTTTAATAACGAATGTGGTATCAAACCAAATGAGACAACCTCAAAACGCCAAACGCGGCCGTGGTCGTGGCCGTCGTGGAAATACGAGTGGCAATCATAATCATGTGCCAAACCGCAATACGTCCTATGAGTCAAATGGCCCTGACGTGAAATTGCGGGGCAATGCCCAACAGCTTCATGAAAAATATATGGCGCTTGCACATGACGCGGCGACATCGGGTGAACGGATTTCGGCTGAAGCCTATACCCAATTTGCCGATCATTATTTCCGGCTTCATCAGGCGGCTGTTGGCGTTGCCGAAACCAAACGCCAGCAAGAACAGGCCAATGCCGCGGCTGATGATGACGGTGCCCCTGGCGAACCACGGCGTGATCAGGAATCAGCAACAGAAAATGACGAGGCTGCTTCCGAGGCTGATGGCATCGCCAATCAGGAATCAGCAAAGGCCAATGGTGGCGATGGTGCAGATGATACAGGTGATGCCGCGCCGAAAAAGCGGCGGTCTAGCCCCCGCAATGGTGCTGCCAAAAATGGTGCTGCCAAAAATGGTACGGACAATAATGGTGCTGCCAAAAATGAAGCTGTTAAAAATGGCGCGGATGATCGCACAAACCTGTCTCCGGCCCAGCTTGCCGAGGCGGTTCAGGGTGATCAAGATAGCGATCAACCATCCTAACAAACGTGTCTTTGCGGGTTTTGCAATGTCGAAATGGGCCTTTTAAATCTGCGGTCATCACGGCAAGCCATCGGCGCTCGGCATGATTCAGGCTGGCTGCAATCTGTCGCCAATCTTAATCATGCCGCCATTGATCACTTCGGCAAAAATGCCAAGATTGCTATGGCCAAAATGGGCTTTCATAAAGCGCACATAATCATCTGGGCTGCGTTTGGCCGTTGCCGGGTCAACATTGATTGCGGTGCAGCGGCCAACGGATTTCTTGACCAACAGCAGCGCATCACCACAGCGTAATGTCTTGCCAATCAAATTGTCCTCGGCAAAGGGCATCTCTCCATCAATAATGATATTGATACGAAACCGGCGGCTGTCGGGCTTTGTGTTGGTCGCGTCTGCAAAAGCATCAAGTGAGGCCGTGCTGGCAATGCTGATAAGCGCTGTTGATTGGTCACTATAGGCCTGATGGTTCATCTTCATAAAACGCGGCTTTCCGCGAAGCGTGCTGCCAAGCAAGGTAAAAAAGAAATCTTCAAGACGGAGGCAGTCGGCTGGCTGCGTCGGATCAATGCTTAGGCATATAGCGCCTTGATGACGTAATTCTAATTTGGGGTTAGCAGCATCACCGCAATAGCGACAGCTATATTCGGCCAATAATTCATGCGACATTAATTGCAGGAAATGCGCTTTTGGCAACCATGTACCATCGCTGGCAGCTGCGGCTTTTTCGCTGCCAATCGAAATGGCAAATTGCCGGTCATTGGGAAAATAGCCACCTTGCCGCAGACGAGCCGAAGGCATCTGATTGCCGCCAAGCCCTTTGACTGGATAATGCCAAAGCTCATGAATTTGCATGATATGTTCCTCAGAATAATGCCTTATACCGCTTTATGACATTGACGTTAGCCAGAGGTAATCGCCAATTGCCAGTATAAATTTAGGCAATAGGGCTTGTATGATACGAACTTACCGCGAGTGATGCTGGGCTATTGCGTGTTTTTATTCGGCACGGCGCCGGCAAAGCGGACGGTGCCATGCAACAAAACTTCTTGATCAATGGCGGCAACGGTTTTTTGAAAGGCTGGCAAATGCTGATCATCAATCCGCTCGCCGGTTGGTAGGCGAACCGTCATGGGGTTTACCTGCCGGTTATTGACCATCACTTCATAATGAAGATGCGCGCCGGTTGATCTGCCGGTTGATCCGACATACCCGATGATTTCGCCTTGTTTGACGCGTGACCCCGGGCGAATATTTGGCGCGATGCGTGACATATGTGCATAGGCCGTATCATAGGTGGCATTATGTCTGATTCGGATATAGCGGCCAAAACTGCCTTTCCAACCGGCCTCACGAATCACGCCCGATCCGGCGGCGATGATAGGCGTGCCGTGTGGTGCCGCGAAATCAACACCCTTATGCATGGCGTTAAAGCCGCTAACCGGATGTTTGCGATGGCCAAAAGATGATGATAGGCGGGCATTGGAAATTGGCGTGCGGATAAGGGTTCGCGCAGCTGAATTGCCATTCTCGTCATACCAGCCAATGGTGTTTTCATCGCCGTCATAGCGGAAAAATCCCAATTGCTCGTCAGATAAGACAAGACCAGCATAATGCAGCTTGCCACCAACGATTTTGCCGTCGATGCTGTCGCGCTCGGTTTCATAGAGAAGCTCGAATCGGTCACCTGTCCGAATTTCGCGCTGGAAATCGACCGAAAAGCCCATGACACGGATATAGTCATTAAAGGCGTTTTCGTTGATGCCAGCTGCCATTGCGGCCCGGTAGATAGAATCGTCAACCGTGCCTTGGAAAAAATTCATATAACGATCGATCGGACGAAGCGCGGTGAGCGCCAGCCAGCCACTGTCGGGATGCTGGATCACATAAATGTCGCGCCCGGGCTTGGTCGAAAAGCGAAACCCTTGCGACGCCACTTGGAATTTAGTGCCAATTTGCAGGCGACGCAGGCTAACTTTGCCCGAAACAGCGTCGATAGCTTTGGCAATTGATGCCGAATCATATCCGGCACGGCGCAATAGGGCACCAATGCCTTCGCCATTGCGAAGCTTTAATTCTGTTTCGGCACCGCTTTCTAATCCGGTTTGTGACCGAATCATCTCGCCAATCATCTTGGTTGATTTTGGAAGAACATCGATAAGTGCCGGTTTTGACATTGGCGGGATGATCGAAACGGGGATTGCCGGATAGGCAAGTGCCGGATCCGGACGACTTGTTGGCAAGGCTGGTGCCGTTTGAAAAATAGGTTCCATCGGCGCAAAAGCGACATGAAGTGATTTGGCTGATTCGCGCGCCAAGCCTGATTCAGCCTGCGCGGTGACCAAACCGCCAAAGAAAAGGCAGGTTAGGGCAATTGACATTACAGCCCGACAAGACCGTCTTTGAAATGCCTGTTTGGTCAAGCAATTTGCCCGCATTTTCACGTCCCCATATGGCTTACCAGCCGCCTGAATGCAGCCTTTACATGCCGTAGCTTTTATAAGAAGTCAATCATTTCGATCAAATTCATATAGTTAATTTGGTTATGAATCAGGTAATTAGGAATTTTCTATGATCTGATGTCGTCGCTTTGCCATTGCCCCGAAATCATTATATGCCGATACCGCTGGTTTTGGTTTAATGCAGGTGTGTTGCAACGCATTTTATCGAGGGCGACGCAGATGGTCTAATGGAGAAAAGCAGTGAAAATCGATATTTAACCCTTTGAACGGTATCTTTTACCTATTCATCTTGAAACAGACCTGCTATATAAAAATCGTGATTGGGAAACATCGTTGTAACCCTGTTAGAAGGGCCTGGTTCACGCTGATTGTTTTTATATTTAGCGCGCCAGAACGTGGTTTTCAGAAAAAAGATCACAAATACCGATTTTAGGGCTAGACAGCCTGCTTTTGCAGGCTTATAACCCGCCTCCGTTGCCCAGAAATGGGAAACGGATTTAGCCCCAAGGCTGGTTGCTGGAAGGGCTGAAAAATAAAGTCACTAAAAAGAAATTTTAGGGCTAGACAGTCTGCTTCGGCAGGCCTATAACCCGCCTCCGTTGCCTCGAATGAGGAATGGGAACTGAACCAAGGGCAAGGCCCAAACGTTCAGGCGCTGTTTGAAAAAGTTGGAAGCATTTTGGAAGAAGTTCGCGGGCAGCGGTACGTGATAACGTGTCGTTCTTTGTGATTTAAAAAGTCAGCCTGTTGAATTTCAAAACGCTAATTTTGAACA
>Ga0206128_1000231_pt1 | contig 67477 bp, 67 predicted proteins | sample Helgoland_Spring_7_FD_148601 | JGI IMG/M metagenome (GOLD analysis project Ga0206128, IMG submission 148601) | Pelagic subsurface seawater microbial communities from Kabeltonne, Helgoland, North Sea - Helgoland_Spring_Bloom_20160426_1 | ecosystem: Environmental > Aquatic > Marine > Epipelagic ... | reverse complement strand
GCGACGGTTCTGGTGACGGTTCTGGTGACGGCTCATCGACACCACCTCCAACAGAACCCCCCGCAACCGTTCCGCCAGAGATAATGAAGGGAAAGCAAGTATTTCACATCCCCGGTAATAAGTATACTTATTCAGACGCAACTGCAATATGCAAAGCATTTGGAGGAAGATTAGCAAATTATAAAGAGATTGAGGATTCATATGAAAAGGGAGGAGACTGGTGTAGTTATGGTTGGTCGGGTAATCAGCTTGCATTATTTCCCACGCAATATGATAAGTGGCAAAAACTACAGAAGATCAAAGGACATATTCACGATTGTGGGCGGCCCGGTATAAACGGGGGGTATATTTCAAACCCCAACGCTAAATTTGGGATAAATTGCTATGGGAATAAACCCAAAATAACAGATGAAGAGAGATCAATAATGAAAAATAGCTCGCAGTTCCCTCAAACAAACAGCGAAGCTGAATTCAATAAAAACGTGGAAAAATGGCAACGTAAATTGCCCGAAATATTAGTAGCCCCATTTAATCATACGAACTGGAGTAGCATATAAATTTTAATATTTTTAGACAAAACTAAAAATATTAATTAAGTAACTGTAGAAACAATCCATCCAGAAATGATTAAAATAATAATTAAGAATATGCACATTATTTTAACACAGTCTGGTTGTGTTATATTATCCTCGTTATGTAATTCGAAATATTCGTCTTCGTTATCGGGTTCGTGTATATGTTCTTCGCGAATTGACTGGGCATATCGATATAACTCATATGAAGGCGGCGGCAAGGGCGAGGGCGGAATATTCGTGTTAGTTGTCGGGATATGTATAGGAAGTAGTGGTGGTGGTGGCGGCGGAACCATTATGAAAGAATCACACATTAAACACGTTGGCTTATTATATATCCATTGATATATACACAAAGGGTGCACTAAATAGGTGCATGTACATTCTTTAATAACCCCGTGTATATTATTCACTTCTAGTAAAACATTATCTGAAGGATTAGCATTATCATCTACAAAATGTTCGTTCATGCATATAACACATTCTCTACCTGGTTCGCGATTATTCATTATAATTATATATTACTCCTAGTATTCTATACTATGTCCGACGAGTCTTATTATTTCTGGAAGAGGAGTTTTTTCTTTTAGTGTTGTTTTTATTAGTCAATTTGTTTTTAGACGACCTTGTTTTCCTAGGCCTGCTCTTTTTAGTTTTTGACATTCCAGTCTTTTCAGATACCATAGAAACCAATCTGTTGTATAGACTTTCTTGAACAGGGTCGACTTCTTCGTTTTTAGAATCGATGTTTTTTGTAGATATGTTTTGTTGAAGATATAGTAATCCGGCGGGAACGGCTAAACCATTGAGTATACTACTAACCGCAGGAAGTCCTCCCCCAACTTGTGGTCCAGTATTTTTGTTCATCACATTAATCGCGCTCTCGCCATTCTGTAATAGGTAAGAATCTATCTTGAAACCCGCCGATGTAATATTGTTGTTATTATCCCTCGCATATACTAAATCGTTTGCGGTTAATGTCATATATATACATAATATATATGTTTTTAATATAAATTATTGTGAATATGTCCTTTTAATTTCAGAAACGTATTTACTATCTCTCGTTTGTTTAATATAGTTCATAATTTCATCAACTTTTTCAGAATCATCAATGAAACGACCTAAACACGCCCCAACGTGTTTTAACGATATAGGTGGCGATTGTTTTGTTTCTACAAAGCGGATTTTTCCATCCGATATCTTTACGGTTGCGTTAGATAAGTTTTGGGTTTCCACGTAGTTCATTATTTGGGAACCTATATCATTGCGTTGATTTCGTAGCTCTCGTGCTCTATTGTTTACTAGTCGAAGTTGATTATCAAAGGAAACCCAACCTTTAATATGGTCCTCAAATGTCATTATAATATATACTTATAAAATATACCTATAAAATCTTATTGTCTGCCCGACTATTGCGCCAGAGAAAAATAAATATACTTAAGTGCAACAAAAAGCTAACGATAACAAATAGAAGAGAGAGATAAACATATGGATAAATTTGAACAAGAACTTCATTAATTGTAGGACTCAATATTTTTTTAATTTCATATTTTACGTCTTCGCGGTGCAAGATTTTTAAACAGCTTTCTAGAAATGTTTTAGACATTATATTCTCAATTTATAATTTAATACATCGTTTAATTTATAAATGCGTGAAATCCTTATGTAAATAATATTTAAAAGTTATAATGAACATATATGATTTTAAAAAGCCTTTTGTTTTTAATAACATAACTTTAGGTAATCCACAACCCGTTCAAGGAGGTTCATATTTTACTAAACTTAAAAATGATGAAAGTCCTTTATATATACAACTTCCTAAATGTATTACTAAACAAGGTGTTAATGTTACAAAAAAAAATAAATATTGTGACCTTATGTATGAGAGGAATGATGAGGATAAATTAATAGAATGGATAGAGAATTTAGAGAACAGATGTCAGGTTCTTATTAATGGGAAAAAAAATATTTGGTTTCATAATGAGTTATCGAGTGATGATATTGAGACGATGATGTCTCCTATATGTCGTGTATACAGGTCTGGTAAAAATTTATTAATTAGGGTATTAATTGAAAAAAACAAACAAACAAATGAAGATAACTGTATTGCATATAGCGAAAACGAGACCTTGGTAAATTTAGATACTCTTGAATCGCATAAACATATCATTCCATTAATATGCGTTGATGGAATAAAATTTACATCAAGAAGCTTTGAAATATGTATTTCATTACACCAAATAATGATTTTGGATGAAAATGTCGTGAATAATAACAAATGTATGATTTCTCGAACGGCGAGATACCCTGTCAACGAATGTATTGAGACGAATAGTTTAGGAAAAGAACCACCTCTTATTCACCAATACGATATGTCGCAACCAGAACAAAATAGAGTGAAACAATCAGAAGATAATAAACTTGTGGAAGATAATAAACTTGTGGAAGATAATAAACTTGTGGAAGATAATAAACTTGTGGAAGATAATAAACTTGTGGAAGATAATAAACTTGTGGAAGATAATAAACTTGTGGAAGATAATAAACTTGTAGGAGAAGACGTTGAGGAATTTAAGAAAAAGGAACAATACGCTGGTGGAGGTGAATTTATGGGAGAGGATATTAATGAGAATAAAGAATGTTTTCAGAAAAAGACTAATAATTTAGGAAACACCGATATCGAAGAGGTTGAATTAAGCATTGATAACGTTGGTGACACTATTGATCTTAGAAGGTCGGATGATGTGTACAACGATATTTATAGAGAGGCTCTTCGAAAAGCTAAAAAAATGCGAGTTGCCGCGGTAAACGCATTTCTTGAAGCAGAAAAAATTAAATTGAAATTTAACCTCCGCAATATAGATGAATCGTCGGACTCGGACGAATCCGTTTTAGAAGATTCGGATTAAATGTAACATTTAGGGTAAAGATATACATTAATGTCTTCTCTAAAAAAATATTTTATAGTTCATTTTATATAATGGCAACGATGAATAAAATGCTGTCTAGTATGAAAAAACACGGGTTCTTAACACTTTTAGGAGTTTTAATTTTGGCATATGCATTAAAAGAATTTTCACATCGCAAGGGTTCTTCGTTCGAGGGGGTTGATGGATCTATGTTTAAGCAGTATGTGGATAAGGTCGAGCACGAAGTAGGTATTGACAGCCCCCCCACACAAGCCCCTGGCGCGAGTGCACCTAGACCGGCTGGTCCCGAAGGAACAAATGAGGTTCCATCCAACATTACAGGGATAAACTCTAGCACGCACGGATTGCCTCCGTCTTGCTCAGCAAAGCAGGTTGTTGATCCCAGTGAGCTTTTGCCCAAGAATACGGAGTGGAGCAATTTAGCACCTCAGAGTGGTGGTGGAGGAGATCTACAGAATGTAAATCTTTTAAAGGCTGGGCATCACGCAGGAATTAATACCGTGGGGAATAGTCTCCGCAATGCTAACCTGCAATTACGGTCAGAGCCACCAAACCCACAGTCAAGTGTAAGTCCGTGGCTCAATACAACTATCGAACCGGACCTTATGCGCGTACCGCTTGAGTTAGGGTGCGGATCTCAATAAAATTTAAAGGCGATTATCTCGCATAAATAATATATACTGATTACAATCTTAGTATATATTATATGGACACATTCTCTTTTACGAAGGGGGTCGCATTGTTGGGGATACTTAGTGGGCTTACGTTAATACGGTCTAAATCGATTATGAAAATTTTAAATAAGGACATAATGTTTTTGCTATTTCGGTATATTATACTTAATGTGGTGTTCATAATAATATATTATTATGTATGTAACGATGAACGTGACTGGGACTATGGTAGAACGGGAGAGTATAGCAACAACAAGCTATTTTATAGCACATATCACGCATTTATGGTCTCTACTACTATTGGAGATATACACCCAAGGTCGGTGAAGTCTAGAGCGATTACATTAGTCCAAACAATGTGCGATTTTTATTTATTTGGAAATATTATTTACTACTTATCGTATAAGGAGGTAAACGGATTTTAGTAAAATAATTCGAATCTTTTAAAATATCACTTAATTATAAATAAGAATGACCACCCCCGAATATATGTTAATTGTAATAGGCCTTATTGCTTGCATATATATCTATCATACTTCGGAGTATAGTCAACTTAAATGTATCATATCCAACGTAGACGGAAATAAATACTGCGTTCGGGAAAGAGACAAGTTGGAGTTGGCGGCGGATAGGTTGGCAACAGTGAACACGCGTATGAAGAAAGTTGTAGAACACTGTGGCGGGTCATATAAAAATCAAGATAATGTTAAGAGACTGGTAAAGGGGTATAATCCAAAAAAAATATATGAGACGCTGCCGACAAGTAAATACACCGCATATAGCGAAAATAAAGGAGAGAAACTGGCGTTTTGTTTAGATACAGAAAAAACGAAGGGGACATTAATTGATATGAATACTCTTACATTCGTCGCTTTGCACGGGTTGGCGCACGTAGCAACATTAAGCGTTGGACACACAGAGGAGTTTTGGAATAACTTTAAATTTTTATTGCAAGAAGCGAAGAAAATAGGAATATACGACCCGGTAAACTATAAAAAAGAGCCGGCGAGGTATTGCGGAATGAATATAGACGACAATCCGTATTACGAGTTATAATAAATATTCTAATATGATGGACCTAGGAAGCATTATATTAAGCCGTATATCTATTTTTTCTAAGACGCGATTCACCGCCCTGCGATAACACTTCCTATATCTCCACGTACGCCAAACATTATTATTTCTATTATTAATCCTATGTATAATGTAGCTAACCGCTTTGTCCATAGACATTCCCAGTGAATATCGCGGGATGGCTTTTGTAACCAAGAAATATGCGATATCGTTATAAAGATAATGTCTCGGAAAGATAGCGTCTATTTTTCCGTTCATTTCTATGCACACATCCCAATTTATTTCATTCTTCTTATGACAGCATTTCCTACACGTTGCGCTTATTCGCAATTGGTCTATTTGTGTGAGCGAATAGCTTTTCGGATAATTATTATTATTCACGGTTTCGCAAGCTGGACACAACCATTCCTCCATTGACATAATTATCTATAAGTAACTATTAATCAATTATTTTAATATATTTATTATTTTATTATTTATTATTTATATATAATAGCGGAAAGGGCTCGTGTTGCACATACAGTAAAGGCTAACAGCTGACAATATCCCTGGAATACACATTTAATCGAACATCAAAATCTTGTGAGGTTTCCATTTCAGTGTCTGTGTGTTTCGTCCACGTTGGACCCATATCATCCATTGGAAAAAACGTATCACATTCAAAGCCTTTTTTAATATTTGTAATATAAACCTCTTTAGTATCCGGATCATTTATAAATTGTTTATAAATGCTCTCCCCTCCGATGACCCATATTTCTTCGTAATTTCTCTCCACACACCATATCTTTAACTCTTCAATAGTTTTAAATACCTTGCAATCCTTCCCCAACTTATATATACCCTCCTTGCTTTCACCACCCACCAAACCAGAATATAATGTTTTAGACAAAATCAAGTGGTCCCGTTTTGGTAAAGGTTTTTCACCAATACTAATCCAAGTATTTTTCCCCATAACAATAGCATTTTTACCCGCGCCTTTGGTTTTCTTGGAAAAAAATCTAAGGTCTTCCTTGATATTCCAAGGAAGCTTTTGGTTTTTACCAATTCCGTTGCCGCTACATACAGCGGAAATTATTTTAAATTGCATTATAGTAATTTAAAATAAATTAGGTTTATATATATGTCGCAAATATATAAATTAGGGTATATTGTAAATAATGAAATACAGGGTATATATGTGTTTGCGGGATTGAGAAAGCGGCTGCACGACAGAGACATTAATATGAATGAATTATATGTAAGCGATAGGGATAATAAAATATTTGAAAATATATTCTCTCCAGAGGAACAGCGGGAGATTGATGAGAAGAGTATACCCGTCTTATTTATAGACCAAACCGTTTATGCTGATGATACGATTGAGACTATAAAAAAAAAGATAATAATGGCGGTATCACAGGATAAGGCAGTATCATTTGATGAGATATATTTGTTTTGCGAAGAAATGAGGTTGCTAGAACCAGTTGCACTTTATCAGAATATAACACAGGATGGGAATATTGACTTGACGAAACAGCGATTTAAGCAATTATTACTGAATATAAATTACCTGGATATCGAAAAATTGCAGGAAAAGGATATATATACGATTACAGATGTTATCAATTTAAATTTGAATGTTAATAAGTCGAAAGTAAGGAAAGCGATTGGTCAACAGTTTACAACAAGGAATAATACATATCCATATACAATAAATCCATATGATGTTATTCAACTAGACCCGTTCTTGGAAATAAATGCAGACAGTTTAATTACTACTTCAAATAAGGGTCTTTTAATGAATACCGTGCACAATAATATTATATATATGTGCTGTGCATCAGACGTATTGGAATTTTCAAAAGAAAATGCGCTGCAGGAGGAAACAATGGTTAAAATATACTTCCCATATTTAAACGAAGATTCCATATTCAATTCAGATCTTTTGGATAAAAGTCGTGATAAATTAATGGAAAAGACGGCGGAAAGATTGGGTGAATCCTTTACTAGATATAACGAGTGTATAACAATATTTAATGAAATTTATGAAAAAGACGAAACCGATCCATATAATAATATGGGTGTGTCGTTAATAGAAATAATACAGTCGCCGACACAGGAATATATTTTACCGTTAGACGTGTTGTTTAAATTAATACACGCAACAAAGGAATATCCATTAATAAAATATAATCCGGGTAAACGCAAAGAGAATATATATAGATTGTACGCGAACAAAATAGCAACAAACGGAAAGAAAATCCCATATTTAGACAAGGGATTTATATTTAGATGGATAAAGCAAATTGGAACGGAAAAGAGTGTAAGCGTTTTGATAAAGAATAAAAGTAAGAACATAATAATCATATGCGGGTTTAATGTGAAGGGCGAAGTTCATATAAAAACCGAAATGCCGCAAGTAATTGAGATAGCAGAGATAAATCAAATAATTAAAGATGCAGTAAATCCGATTATTGAAAACATTAATAATTTCTTATCGCAAAGCGGATACTCTATAAATTTATTTGAAAGTATATATTCCGAGAATTCAAATATTGTAAATATGGATATAAAATTTATAGCATTATTGGAAGATGAATTCAAATTTAACACGATATCAAAATGCATAACAAGTGTTTTTAACGTTTTAAATGATGATATGAAGAGCGGGATTGCGTTGAGATTTAAGAGAGTAGCGAATTATAGCGAGATGGATGCTCAAGAGGCTTTTATTATTGAGTTTCTTAGTCAAAAAAAAACAGGAACAGAAATTGTTGTCGGGTTAAAGGATAACTTTGGCGTAACAGATAAAGTAGCTAAGGAGATGTTAGGTGCATTCATAACATCATATCAGGTAACTGAAAATGCGTTTAAAAATAAACGACTTAAAACAAAATTTAATCCTGGATTTTTAACAACAATACAGCGAGAGGAGTTTAAACAAGACATAATTATAACGGTAAGTGGTATTAACGATTCTAAATATATTAAAACGATTCCAATATATATTCATTCATTGTTGAAACTTGTTCTTGATGAAACAATCCCCGTAGAACAAATGAGGTTTTTATGTGAAGATAAAAAGCTGGAGGAAGAGGTTGTTGCCGACGAGATTGAGCCTATTGAAAGAGAAGACGACCAAGAAATAGTTGCCAATATTGGAAACAACACCAATATGCTAGACTTGCTTAATGCTTTCAGCGAAGACGAAGATGACGAAGACGAAGATGACGAAGACGAAGATGACGAAGACGAAGACGAAGAATTAGATAAGGAGCTCGAGGATGAGAAAAAGGCTGGCCAAGAAGAGGACGAAGAAGAGGACGAAGAAGAGGACGAAGAAGAGGACGAAGAAGAGGACGAAGAAGAGGACGAAGAAGAGGACGAAGAAGAGGACGAGGAATTTGATTTTAGTTTTATGGGAGGAGCAAAATCTGGAGTAGGAAAATCTAAGAGCAAGAGAAACGCAGACATAGAGGGGATGAGCCTAAGTAATCCTAATCCATTCTCGAAACGTATGGAGGAACGAGACCCCGATTTGTTTGTATATGAAGCCGACAAAAATTATAATGCATACTCGCGACTATGCCCGTGGAATATGAGGAGACAGCCCGTTGCGTTAACGGACGCAGAGAAAAAGAAAATAGATGAGGACCACCCTGATTCATACGACGGCGCTATCCAGTATGGAAGCACAGATGCGAAAAAGAGTTGGTATATTTGTCCTAGATACTGGAGCATAAAAGATAATGTTAGTTTAACCGAAGAACAGGTAAAAAGCGGGGATTACGGAGATATTATACCACACAACGCAAAAACAGTTCCCAAGGGGGCCGCTATATTTGAGTTTAACAATAAAAAACAGCACGCCGGAAAGGACGGAAAATATCACACTCATTATCCAGGATTTTTAAAATCGTCAAGCCCGGGAGGTAAATGTTTGCCGTGTTGTTTCAAAACGTGGGATGGTAAATCACAGGCTATTCGTAGACAAGAATGCTCCCTTGAAATGTCTCAACATAAACAGGAGAGCGAGGCGAGGGATGAAACAGTTATGGACGAATACATTATTGCCGCGAATAAGTTCCCTCTCCCACCTGGTAGATTCGGATTCATACCTCTTGCGGTCCAACGTTTTTTAGATACTGATAATAAGAAATGTTTGGCTGGTCCTAAGAAATTTAAGCAAAATTATCCGTGTTTACTGCGTTATGGTGTTGAAATACACAAAACCCAGTCGTTTGTTGCTTGTGTCGCGTCTATATGGAATGACCAGATGAAAAGGGAAAATACTTCTGTGAAAGAAATGAAGAAAATAATTATAGACTCGATTGGGCTGGACGTATTTATAACATTGCAAAACGGAAGTCTTGTTGAAACATTCGGGGAAGACGCGACTGATAAAGAGATTGAGATGGATATCCACCACAAGTCCAATTTATATAAGACGGTCGATAAAAAGAATATGAACCACGTTGCAATATTAAAAAAAACCATAAGCGCATATAATAATTATATTGATTTCATAAAAGATGACACGATTACAATTGACTATAAATATATATGGGATATTGTTTGTGTTGCTAACCCAAAATTATTTACACATGGATTAAATCTTGTTATACTGGAAGAGAATAATGACGATGAAACAAACAATATTAGCTTGATTTGTCCATCAAATCATTTCAGTAAGAATTTTTTCTCAAATAAAAAACCAATAATAATTATAATAAAAAACGAAAATTATTATGAACCGATATTTCAATATACTAGAACCACAAAGCATCACGAATTAATTAAACGTTTTCATTTTAAGGATAAAGGAGTTACTCCTAGTCTTATTAAAATCTTAAAAACGATAAAAACATCTATGAATAAAAATTGTTACCCATTACCAAGCATTATAGATAAAACTTATAAATTCAAACAAAGTATTATGTTGAATGATTTAATAAGCAATTTGACAAAGGCGGAGTTTGATATTAAAACTCAGGTAATGAATTATAATGGAAAAATTATAGGCGTCGTCGCAGAGAAAGGTGAATATATAGGGATGATACCGTGCTACCCTTCATCCCCCATATTAGATATACAGTTTATATGGATAGACGATGTTGAAATATACTCATATGAGAAAACAGTTGATTTTCTAGAATATGCTTTTAAGTATTTTAACTATGTCGTGAATTGTAATCCTAGATTAAAGGTTATAGAAGACGGTCTGATCGTTGGAGTAATCACTGGAACAAATCAATTTATTCGAGTAATCCCCGAACAAGATACATATGGCGACGATTATCCAATAGTTAATGAACAAAGCCGATTTGAAATAGATAAGACCTCCGCCACATCATATAAAGTTGATTCGGAGAGAATAAACCTTATGAAAAAAATTAGACTAGAGACAACATACTATAAAATTTTTAGAAATACAATTCGGTCCCTTCTAGGAGAGCATAAGAATATTGACATTCGGAAAAAAATAGAAGATATAATAGCATCTCCGATATTGATTTATTATGATAAATTGGACAAGATAATATCTCTTTTAAAACTAAATACTAGGCGCGTATTTACGTTTACGGTGTTTACTGAAGAGATAATAAATAGCTTAACCGATATAACAAGCTGCTACCATAAAACAGAGTGTGGACCAAAAGATGTTTGTTTAACAAAAAAGGGAGAATGTTCTATATTAATTCCCTCACTTAACTTAATTAATAACAAGGACAACCGGGAACTATACTTTGGTAAAATATCAGACGAACTAATACGATATCAACGTATAAAATCTTTCATATTCGACCCTAAGGTATTCCTAACATTTGAGAATATTAAATATAATTTACGCGAAGACGAGATTATTCTATTACAGTCGTTGCTAACTCAAGAATATTTTGAAGACATCGTCAAGGATAAATTTAATAAATATATAAAGACTGTTCCATATGACATAGCTGACCCACAGGTTTCATTCAACTATAGTAATAAAATAAAAGGAGCGGAGCACGCAGAAGCGGAGCACGCAGAAGCGGAGCACGCAGAAGCGGAGCACGCAGAATCGGAGCACGCAGAAGCGGAGCACGCAGAAGCGGAGCACGCAGAAGCGGAGCACGCAGAAGCGGAGCACGCAGAAGCGGAGCACGTAGAAGCGGAGCACGTAGAAGCGGAGCCCGCGGCGTTTAAAATAATTAAAAAGAAAAAAAGATTAGTTCTTTCAGGCAAATGCCCCGGAGAAACTAATTTACCTTTACCAAATAAATGGAAAAAGGTATTCTCTAGGGATACGCGTGCGACAGAATATGGCGGAGATTCAGGAGAATGTACAATAAGTTTAATGAAGACCATAATAAAATTAATAAATAAGATTGACATAACAAAGGGGGAAATAATATCGGAATTAATTAACGAGTATGAAAAATATTCGGAGAGGTTCTTTTCAAATATAATTAGCATCTTTAAAAACCAAGGAAAGCTTAAAATAGCGAAGGAAATAGACTCTTTAACAGAGTTTAAAAGGGTACTTTCGTCAAAGGATTATTACCTAACAAACATAGATTTCTGGATTTTATCGAAAAAGTATAATTTGCCGATAATATTGGTGTCACAGAAGCCTTTCTTGGAACACACGGTGTCCGATGTGCTGAAAGATGGGCGAAACCTATTATTATTGAACAAGTCTGATGACAACCGGTATTTTTTTATTAAACCATCAGCTACGCGTAGCGGAGAAGCACCAACGTATAGATTATTCTATAATGAGATCGGTCCATATATACTTATATCATCGCTTGATAAAACGTGGGGCACATATATAACTGAAAATATGGATAAATTTACATTAGAAATGCTGTTAGCTAATGGTTCCAGCCTTAAGAACAGATTTTTAAAACTAAAATAATTGGCTCGATTATAATATATTATAATATATTATAAATGATAGGTCTTTCAAAGCTATCTATAAGATCTAAAAAAGGTGCTTGGTTTATAATAACTCATTTGCTGGCGAGCTTATTTTTTGCAATATTATATTTGGTTAGTTACCATATATTTTTAGAGCAAGATAAACAAGAGGGAAACAAAATACCAGATGCGCCGCTTGGATTTTGGTATTGGTTATGGTTCTCTTTAATAACACAAACGACGGTTGGGTATGGTGGGGTGGAAGATAAAAATTCCAATACCGAAGCTTTTAGTAAGATTAAAAGCAATTTATTTAAGATTGCAAATTGTGCACAATTAATAAGTATTTTTGTAATAACCGGATATAGTTTATAATAAGTTAGTTTAATAAACTACGTTATTAATAACTTAAAATATCCGCACGATTGTCTGTGTTACGTCATTCTTCGTCGGAAGATATTGATGGTTCGTGAGAAGTTGTTAATGGTATTGTATTAGTAGTTTCTTCGCTAGCCGGTTCATTGTCTCCTTGCATACCCATCCCATTTTCATCGATAACAATATTAGCAATATGAATAGCCGGTTCTTGCGAAATACTATTATCTGGAGAATTTGTTGGAGAGATCGTCCCACCACTAGCAAGACTGTTCGCCCGTCTAAGATTTTCGAGCGCTCTATCCATTGAAATTCTAAAAGTTTCGGTTATTGCACCGGGCACAGAAGAATCGGGCACAGAAGAATCGGGCACAGAAGAATCGGGCACAGAAGAATCGGGCACAGAAGAATCGGGCACAGAAGAATCGGGCACAGAAGAATCGGGCACAGAAGAATCGGGCACAGAAGAATCGGGCACAGAAGAATCGGGCACAGAAGAATCGGGCACAGAAGAATCAGACACAGGAGAATCAGGCACAGGAGAATCAGACACAGGAGAAATAGGTTCACGTGGAAGCGTATTAGATAGGGGCGGGATAATTGTTTGATTGCTACTCAGTCCCATTTGGTGGAGGGCTTCATTTGTTGGGGCTCCTTCAATATCATCCCTAACAAAAACATTATCAACAAACCTATGCGAATAATTAGTATCTCCGCGTCCATCGTTGAATATTAGACCCCCCGGACTATTTCGTCGAGTAGGATTCGTCATACTCGCTTGCGAGTATGTAACGATATTACGTTTATAATATATTTTTCTACCAAATGTTGGATTTAATTTATTAAATATATAAAGGTCTTTCCTTAACTTTCTTTTACGCGAGGACCGCATTACTGGATTTAATGAGTAATGAATAGTCAAAAAATCTTCTAAATATATTTGAAATGTTTCTATTAATTTATCCCTCGGAAACTCGGAATGTATTACGATGCTTTTCAAAATATTTGCGTATTCTATAAGAAGGTCTTTAATATAGAGATACTTGTCGTCTTGTGAAGAATTCTTATTAAAATATTTTATAGCATAGTCTCTAATGTAGCATTCATTTTCTCGGGAGAAAGTTGTTATATCAAAATTTTTTAAAAAAAATTGCAGTAGCAACGTAGGCATAATATAATTGCTTTCTCTTATAGAAAAATACATATTATATAGTTGCGCATATGTGAAATCTATATTAGTATATGGATTTTTCGGAAACAGAGATTCGGTGAAAAAATCGGGAGAGTTTGAGAGGGATGTGCAAATAATATTTATAATATCCGATGTTCTATACAGGTATTTGTTTTTTGTTACATCATCGTATACCTCCAGAAGCATCGAGTCCTTAAAATTACATAGCGGCTCCATACATAAGTCGGTATTAACATCATATATTTTTGCTTTTTTCAGTTTGAATAAATATGCTTGTCTAGAAAATGCAAAGTATATACGCTGTGCTTTATAAAAATTATTCATAATTCGCGCCTTTGTAGAATTATCAACAAACTTATTATTAATAATTGACTGAAATAGGATTTTATATTTGCTTTGGATAAGTGTATATGACGGTTTTAATCTTAATGCATTTATAAATGCGTAGCTAACAAAGTCTGTATTATATTTATTTTTCTTACCAACTGTTGATGAAAAAAAAGCTACTTCGCTAACATTAATATTTGGATACAATTTTGAAATAATATAAACAAATGAGCTCATAGTATTAAATAATATTAATTTTTATATATTATTAATTTTTATATATTATTAATTTTTATATATTCTAAAATCCTGGGTCATAATCGTCATCGCTGTCAATATTTGTTGCTGCAATAGAGTCAATATTATTGTTAATTTCGATGTTGGCTATACCACACTGGTCTCCAGAATTGATAAGCCCGTCAAACGTGTCATCAATGATCTGAGAGGAATCATCGTGTTCCCATTCGTCAACGTCGAGAGTGGACATCATTTCTGTGTCTAGGATTGTTTGAAATGAACTCGTTCCAAAATATCCTTCTTGTCCACACATTACATTTGCGGACACTCCGCGCATCTGATCTAGTTCGGCGTGACGAGCCGCTTTCAGAAACATTTCGGGGGTTTCTTCGAACGACGCTTTGGCAAGAGGACCTGTGTCATCATTATTAATACCGTGTCTGAAAATAGACACCATGCTGTCGTTGCACGTCATTCTATCACACAGAAGGCTTAGATGATGATAGTTAATATACGTGCTATCAAATTCAATAACATCAGAGAGCTCATTAAAGATTGACTGCCTTGCAGCCTCAATGCCGAGAGTTCTGTAAATTTCTTGAATGTCGTTAGTGAAACTTCTGTTTGCATCGATAAAGTCTAGTGCAAGAATATCCATTAGGTTTGTTCCTACGGTGTCGATAACCCACGCATCTTTTTTAACATAAATTCCCTCCTCTTCAACCAAATTATCGGTTATCTTGCGGGGAATCACACGATCTATTTTTTGAATTCCTCGCAGAACCAAATTATTTAGTAGCTGATCCTGGAAATTCTTCAGCATATAAATTTCGTCGGATTGGTCGAGTGACTGTTGTTTAGAACCGGATTTTTTAGAGGTATTTATCCGGATACGGAAGATAAGATTATCGCTATTATAATCACTATAAATACAACTCAAGTCATCCCCATAAATATTTTTAATAGCAAAGTTGATGTCGTCCATAGTAATATTGTGATCGATCATATTTTGTGCATCCATATTTATACGAAGAATCCATTTTGATTTATTTAAAGAATCTTCGGAGCTTTCATCGCCACCGGTGCATTCTGAGAACATTGTTTCAAATTCTTTGAATTGAGCCAGTAATTTTTCGTCATCAGGAATTACTGTTTCGGCGTCGTTTGGGTCGAAACAAATCTTTACATTATCAACAAGATTGTGTAACTTTACGTGTTCCAGTTTATGCATAATGCGCTGTGCATTATTTATATCTGATTCCTCGTCCTTGAATAGACGAACAGTACAAGACGGATTTTTAGGGTTTTCGGACAAGGAGAGGATCTCCTCAATTCTCGGAACACCGCGAGTGACGTTACTTTTGCTCGCTACTCCAGCAAAATGGAAAGTGTTAAGAGTCATTTGCGTTGTAGGTTCGCCAATACTTTGGGCTGCGATGATACCCACCATCTCGCCCGGAGCAATAATCGCGTTTTTATACGTCATAACAATTGTGTCGACAAGCACGATGAGTGCCTTTCTATTAAATCTCTTGATCATCAAGAGATCTTTAGGATTGAGGTAATAATAATACAGGGTTTTGAATAGCTCAGTGGGCTTTACATATGTGATCATTTCAAGCTGAGCAAAACCATTATCAATAATTTCAAAAGCTTCGTATGGAGTGATATTTACCATAGAATTAATATTTATATATTGCTGGCCCTGAATATTATTAATAATGTGCGAGAAGGCAACGGGTAGATGGACGACAGCGTTGTCGTGTCCGTCAAATACATTCTCGATAATGGCTTTTCTGGACACAATCATGAGTTTGATAAGCTCTTTGCATCGGTCGGACAAGTCCGTCTTCTGTTTTGTAATCCTCTTAATAGTCGGTTTTGTATAAGAGGTTGTAAAGGCCGCGTCTTTTGTGTCGTCAGACGGCATTTGGTAATGTGCGTAAATATCTTCGAGGGACATACGAACTAGAGGCAGAGCTTGGTTTTCCACCTTAACCGGGTCAAACCCGTCCTCTCCATAGGAGAACTGAATGACCTTATTTTTATTGTTTCTTACGGTCATATCATACTCTACCTTAAGATCCTCCAGACCTTTTACAAGGCGGCGCTGAATATATCCTGTTTGGCTGGTTTTTACTGCCGTGTCAATGATGCCAACCCGACCACCCATCGCGTGGAAGAACAACTCTTCAGGCGAGAGTCCCGAGATAAACGAACTCTCCACAAATCCGCGTGCGGAGGGGGAATCATCGAACTTTGTGAAATGAGGAAGTGTTCTGTCCTCGAATCCATATGGAATGCGCTGGCCATCAACGTTTTGCTGTCCTAGACAAGAGATCATTTGTGAGATGTTTAGGTCGCTACCCTTTGACCCAGCCTCAACCATCGTGACAAACCGGTTTCCTGCGCTTAGACTTGTTCGTCCAATCTTACCAGCAGTCTGTGTTGCCTGGTTAAGAATGTTATTCACCTGTGTTTCAAATTCCTTCTCGTTTGATTTTCCGGTTTTATTCTCAAAAACACCTAGATGCATCTCATCGATAAGAGATTGAACCTCGCTCTTCTTTTTATTAATTGCCTTAGTGATCTCTTCGTTGGTAACTGCGTCTGCGATGAGGTCGCTAATACCTACACTATATGAGGCAGTTTTCATATACTCGGTAACAATATTTTGCAAGTTATCAACGAAGTCGGCGCTTTCCATATTTCCAAAATCGTTGCATACGCGATGAAGAAGTCCCTTTGACCCATCTCCAAGAACACCCTTCTCCATTTGCCCACGAATATATTTACCATTTACAATTTCAAGAACGTTGTTCGACGTGGCGTATGTATCATCGTCCGCAAAACGTTTTGTTTTATACTTTAGTGACATTGGTGGAAAGATTTGACTAAGAACATCAAACGTGGAGATGGTTGGTGTAGTCGGTAGTTTAGATAAATCGATATTTTTCAATGACATAAGCAAGTTCATCGCAGCACGGGAGCTTATTGTAGTTCCTTCGCGAGTAATCTGGTGGCTTCCTAGCAAAGAATCCTGGAAAACACCAACGATTGTTTTATTATTTGCTGGACTAATAATCTGCCACGGCACGGCAGCTAGGTTGCGCAGCTCAGCCTCGCTTTCTACATCTTGAGGCATATGCAGGTTCATCTCGTCACCATCGAAATCTGCATTATATGGTTTTGTGTCTGCAACATTCATTCGGAATGTGTCGCCGACCGGCATAATCCGAGCCACGTGACTCATCATAGACATCCGGTGGAGAGTGGGTTGGCGATTAAATAAAACGATATCTCCGTCCATCATATGTCTGTGAACAATATCCCCGATCTCGAGATTGATAGACATACGGTCAATATACCGGAGTGAAACATTGTCTCCATTTTTTCTTTCGAGAATTTTTGAGCCGGGGTGAATATCAGGCCCGTTTTGAACTAGTTTTAGCAAATATGACTTATTGCGATTGTTTACCTGAACTGGTTTAGTGAGATTCATCGCGATTTTAATTGGGACGCCGAGCTCTGCGATGGACAGATTTGGATCGGGTGTAATAACAGATCTTGCTGAAAAGTCTACACGCTTTCCCATCAAGTTTCCGCGAACACGCCCCATTTTACCATTAAGTCGCTCTTTGATGGATTTGAGCGGCCTCCCCGAACGCTGAGCAACGGACGCAACACCGGGAATTTTATTATCCACAAGAGTTGCGACATAATATTGGAGAACAGTTGTCCAGTCGTTAATTACATTTGACGCAGCGTTTGCTGTAATTTTTTCCCGAAGAGTTTTGTTCGCTTTAATAATATTTACAATAATGTGACTAATGTCGTCTTCGCTCCGCTGCTGAGAGTCGTGCTTAACAGATGGGCGCACTGCGGGTGGCGGAATGGCAAGCACCTGACAAACCATCCAATCAGGACGAGACCATACTGGACTAAATCCCATAAAAGACACGTCGTCGTCAGTAATGCGTGTAAATAGTTTCAGAACTATTTCTGGTGTCATCGCGAGTGATAGTTTATCGGAACCCTCCGCCGCAACGCCTTCCATATCATCCCACTCCGCCATAATTGTGGCGAGCCCTTCTTTTTTGAGCTTATTTGGCTGCTTGCATCCACAACCGTCATCAGTCTCCTCTCCACATCTCTTTACTTTACTCGCTAAAGCAAAGACGAAATTCCATCGTGCGTCGTTGCTTAGTTTGAGTGCGTGTTTATAATGTTCTTTGCTAATAAGCAATTTACTGCATTTGACACAGACACATTTTAGGATTTTAATAATAGTATTTAGATATTGGATATAGAATAGCGGGCGAACGAGTTCGATATGTCCAAAATAACCAGGGGATTGCATATAGTCGTGTCCGTCGGTGGGGCAAATAAATCCTGGTTCAAGAACACCCATTCTTGGGTCGAATAATCCGTTTATGACTGGTTTGCCATTTACATATGTATCCTTGCTAGTAATCTCCGCAACAGACCCTTTGCGAATTTCTTCAGGAGACAATATACTAAATTGTATTCCAATTACTTTTGCGGGAGTTTTTGTGTGAATAATTCCTTTAGTAAGTTGAGCCATACCTATATTAACATAATAATATTTAGATAGGTTTATTTCAATTTTATAAATATATATTTTTCAGAAAATTGAAATAAATGATATAAATAATTAAAACTATACGTATACAATGCCTTCTAAAAAAGATAACAAACGTATTTCTGATTCAAATGCGGGACGCGACCGCAACTCTTCGTCGGATGAAAGTGAATGGGATAGTGAAAGTGAGGAAACCTTTGATGCAGATGATTATCGCGACCTACTTGCAGAGCTATTTCCTTCTAAATATTCTAATGATCGCAGAACTTCTACGAAGTACGGAAAGTCTGATAGGCGTGTAAAGTCTGATAGGCGTGTAAAGTCTGATAGGCGTGTAAAGTCTGATGCGCGCGGAAAGTCTGATAGGAGTGGAAAGTCTGATAGGCGTGTAAAGTCTGATAGGAGTGTAAAGTCTGATAGGAGTGGAAAGTCTGATAGGCGTGTAAAGTCTGATAGGCGTGTAAAGTCTCGCGCCAAAGAAGATAACCGTAGAAGGCGTAAAAAGCTAGAATCTGATGAGGAAGAGTCTGAAGATTCGTCAGATTCGTGCGAAGATGATGACCTCGACGAGTCCACCAAATCTAATTTCAATATTATATTTACTGTGGGTCGCGACGATTGCGACAGTGATAGTGATAGCGAGGACGAGGACTATTCCACCGAAGAGGAGGAGGAGGAATGGAGTGAGGAATATGATGAGGAGGAAGAGTGCGAGGAAGATGGGTGCGAGGAAGATGGGTGCGAGGAAGATGAGCGCGAGGAGGAGGAAGAGTGCGAGGAAGATGAGGAGGAAGAGTACGAGGAGGGCGAGGGGGAATGCTCTCCTAAAACTCTAATTGTCGATAAATCTACGTCTATTACTAAAAGCTCTATTGATAAATTCAAAAGTATGATTTCCGCTCTTCCTAAGAAGGAGAAGAATAATGCGTTTGTTATGCAGATGATTTCAGATTTTAGAAAGAGGGAGAAGGCGTTTTATGAAAAGCAGAAACATAAGTCGAAGAAGACACGAAAGGAAAATTCTAAAAAATTTAAGAAGATGTTGCGCGAGAAGGATGTGATGAATGACTTTAAATATTTTAAAAACAAAATTTCGGTTGACGATCAAGAGCTTATTCTCAACCAGATCGAGGCTATTAAAAAACATTGCGAGATTGATAAGCCATATCGTCTTGCGTTGTTAGATTCTGATATTCCAATTGAATATAAGGCGTGTGCTTATCGAAAGATCAACACGCTTAAATATATGGATCCGGGGAGTGGGGAGTATTATAAAATAAAGAATTGGGTAGATGCGTTTATGCAAATTCCGTTCGGAGTATATAAGACTCTTCCCCTCACGATAGAGGATGGTGTGGATAAATGCCACGGATTTATGGAAAACGCGAAGGAAATTCTAGACACCGCTGTATTTGGTCTTGATGATGCAAAACTACAGATTATGCAGTTGGTAGGTCAGTGGATTGCAAACCCGAGTGCTATGGGAACGGCTATCGCAATTAAGGGTCCGATGGGGACTGGAAAAACAACCCTTGTAAAGGATGGCATTAGCAAAATTCTGGGACGAGATTTCGCATTTATCGCACTTGGAGGAGCGACGGATAGCAGCTTCCTCGAGGGACACTCATTCACATATGAAGGGTCAACGTGGGGTAAAATCGTGGATGTTCTAATGAAAAAAAAGAATTCTAATCCAGTATTTTACTTTGACGAGTTGGATAAGCTAAGTGAGACCCCGAAGGGCGACGAAATCGCCGGGATTCTAACCCATCTGACAGATACTTCTCAAAACAACAAATTCACCGACAAGTATTTCTCTGAGATTGATTTTGATCTTAGTCGTTGCTTGTTTATCTTCAGCTATAATGATGAGGCTAAGGTGAATCCAATTTTGCTAGACAGGATGTATCGTATCCAAACGAAGGGATACGATAAGAAGGAAAAGACCACAATCGCGATGGATTATCTTCTTCCCAAGATTCGCGAACAGGTAAAATTTACGGCGGAGGATATTACAGTTCCGGAGGAGACTATTCATCACATCATCGACTCTTATACCGACGAAGAGAAGGGTGTTAGAAACCTCAAGCGTTGCTTGGAGGTTATTTATACTAAACTAAACCTTTATCGGTTGATGAGACCTGGTTCTAACATGTTTGAAAAAGATATGACACTAAATATTACATTTCCGGCGAAGGTTACTGTGGATATGATTACGAAACTTCTGAAGAAGGCTGATGCGGATAAGAGTAAGTGGAATCATATGTATACATAGTTCATTTTAATGGTTCATTTTAATATTAGAATATTTATCTATGTCGCGGTTTGCAAGCCTCGCAATATTTTCTTTTCATTTTTCCAGATGAACATATAAATATGTTCTTACATAAACGACATTTTGTCTTAATTGTTATATTTTCTGAAAAATTATCTTGTAGAACATCGTTTTTGACAAAGGATTTTCTTTCCATTTATTAAATTGAAAGAAAGTATTTATATAACAATAGGTTTTTATAGTATAGTATCGGTTCTCTCCACATCTATGAAACATAACTCGTCTGAACTATCAATTTCCTCTGAAGGTGATGCCAGCCACCAATCGATAGGCTGTGCAGAATATAACACACTAATGTTATTAATCGTTGAGTTGGTTAATGCAAGGCGTAAATATGATCTTTTTTTATGTTGTTGTTTAATATTGAACATACTCGTAATAAGCCCCTCGCTGCAACCGTCTTTTATAAGATCATCGAAATCAATACAACCAAACATAAATACTATAAATAATTTTATATATTTATATTATATAATTAAAAGCTGTCCATTACATTACGGTTTCCTCCGCGATTGCTTATGTATTTCATTTGTTTCTCGGTTTCGCACACACATCCACCTGATCCACTGTATGAACTAGGGCAGCATTCGGGAGACATTATGTTGTCAGCAAATATTGCTAATTCTCCGTTTTCCAATGGGGCGGTTCTTCCAACAGTATTTTTCGAAAGAGATCCGTACCAATCTCCGCAGCTAGTATTCTGATTATATACTTCTCCTTGAACGCGACCGGGAACACCGTTCGACATAGAACTTGATGGATAGATAGACATATGTTGGGCTGTGCGAAACCCTTCCTTTTTTACATTACAGAATAATGATAACGCAACCATTCCACCAATAATTAAAGAGATGATGACAACATCGTATCGTATTTTACCCATATACATTTTATAAATATTAAATTTTTATAGAAGTCTAGTATTTTTATAAATATTACAGAACAGACGAGGCTCCGCCCTCCATAGGCCCGATGAGATTTTCTTCCACCCACTCGAGGAATCCAACTACTAGGGAGAAGAGTGGCAAAAATATCACCAGCGCTAACGCTAGGAAGACTAAACCCGCCGCTATCTCCATCACCCCAATTATCACCAGAGGAACGCCTAAAAAAAAAGTGAAAAACCCGGCCTCCCAAACCTCGCCGAACACCAGGTGCACGATGCCGCCTAAAATATTTCCAATACCTCCAACGAGAAGTCCCTCGGTAAGGCCAACCTCGGCTATCGCAGCCACCCCTAACAACTCAGCAATACCTATTGTTTGTCCTTCGCTAAATCCTGTAACATCGTGAATCTTTTCTCCTTGTAGAGCGGCTTCAGTAATGACAGGAACAGCTCCTATTGACATTTCTAAACTATATAGAAGTGGAATTAAAAGTATCTCTAGAAGAAGCTCTACAATTTTAAAAAAAATCCATTTAACACACGCCGTCCCTGCGACAATAATCGACCCAACAATACCGCCCGCCGCACCCTTTAGTGCAAAAAGTTTACCAATAATATCCCTTACATCTCCCACTAGCCTCTCTATAGCTACAATAACATTTTCGATAATAACCATCATCATATCCATTAACGATTTTAAGAAATTCATTAAATCCTGTAGTAATTTGAACAATTCACTAAATATGCCAGGCAAATCGCTAAATATCTTATTTAGTGCAGACAAAGCAAAGAGTAGTGGAGCGATAAATGCATTGGCTATAGAACTAATTACGTTTTCTACACAATAAGTAAAATTGTCTTCGGTATACTCCATTGCAGATTTTCCAGATGTATTGTTTATAACACCGGCAAATGGCATCACTCCTGGATTGCATCTATTCTCGCTCCAGTTTTTTTTCAAGGTATTGGTTTTCGCGCCAGACATAAGATATCCAATAATTGTAATGAATACAGTTATTATTAATAACGACATCCACATATACCCTCCATATTTTTGAGCATATGTTTGCTTTGTGTATATGTTTTTAAGTTGCGCATATAAATTCATTTAATATATATATATTATTAGGATAATAAAGCATATTATGAACCTTATTTAGTTTAACACCATTTTATTATTAGGGGAAACTGCTTATTTTCTCCGAGACGTGATCCCACGCACCCTTAATTGAGTCTCCTCCACTACTTACTGAGTTCATTTCAAGAGAGGCGGCTGCGGAAGCCCTATGCATTATGTCTTTCATCGAGAAGAAAAACCTTTTAATTCCAATAATAACGTTAGAGAATACACCCATAGTAAAATGTGTTGATTTCTTCGCCGTATCTTTCGTATGTGCATTAGAATCTGATGCACTTCCGAATGCCATATTTGCGGAAGACATATTTCCGTTATTTACGTCATTCGCAAAGTTTGGTCCCTGTAAGGCGTTTCCTATAAACACCGATTGTATATTTTGGATACAAAAAGTAAAATTTTCATAAGCATTATGCCCGAATGCATCTGCGAAAAGCATAACCGCTGGCTTACATCGATATGCCGCCCAATTATTTTTTACGTTTTTCATTTCCATCACTAGTTTACTAAATGAATGTAGCATTGTAAACATCCATAGTATAAATATCGACAGTGTTATATCTGAAGTATTCATAATAAATTATAACGTTATTTTATTATGAAGATTAATTTATTTTATGGGGAGGCTTTATCTGGATGACTTGCTGCGATGGCGTCTGCTTCGCTGGTGCCTGCTTCGCTTGTGCCTGCTTCGCTTGTGCCTGCTTCGCTTGTGCCTGCTTCGCTTGTGCCTGCTTCGCTTGTGCCTGCTTCGCTTGTGCCTGCTTCTTACGTGTCTCCCACCACCGGTTGTTTTAAACTGATTCATTTGGCTCGAGTTCACAAGTGCCTCCGCGGCTCCTGGATTAGGAGAGGCCGCCATTTTATAGAAACCTTCCGGGCACACCGGGTCAGTTGTGTGAATTACCCCAGAATCATTTGCGCCCCCACCAGACTGTCCTCCTCCCGCATACGAACTAATTAATTTTGCTTGTTTATCGGCCATCGCATTAAGCTTGTGCACGCCAGCCCGCCCGGTCGTATTTTTCGCGGGGGCCTTAGCCATGGTGGGTGTCAGTGCGAGCGAGTGAGTTCCACACTTCCCTGTCATTATATACTATATATATAAAAATAGTTAGAGAAATAAATACTAAAATACTAATAATGAATCCACAAGAAAGATTGCAGTTAGATAAAATGATTAAGGAAAATAACGTAAAGGATTTCACAAATGATATAAGAAAAAAGAAACATAGCCACCCAATCGAAGAGGACCTAAATACATTTATCGAATTCAATAAGAGGAATAGTAAATTAAATATAAATAATCCAGATGAGTTTGAACGCATATTAATTTCAAAATGTCAATTTTTATTTATTAATTATACAGACATATTCAATCGGCTGAGAAAGGACGAGTTGGACGTGGACATTTTCAAACAATTTATTTCTATACTCCGGCGTATTGAAGATTCGGAGTTTGGACAACACGACGCGTCGTTTGAGGTAGGTAAATTATTGAAAAAAATATATATTGACTCCGCACTACGAAAGGCGGGGAAGCTGGATAATGGAGAAGAACCCACAAAAACAACCTCTCCTAAAAATATATCTTGGAGAGAATACAAAGAGAAAAACCTATAGTCGGATATAATCGTGTATATTATATTATATAATTGAAATCTTTTAATATAATAACCCACGATATTAAATATGGCGTATTCTCTTGTAATTGTAGAATCCCCTGCAAAATGCAAAAAAATAGAAGATTATTTAGGCCCTGGATATCGATGTATAGCAAGTTTTGGTCACCTGCGCGCATTAAAAAATCTTAAATCAATCGATATGGCAAATGAATTTAATCCGACATTTCATTTGGTAGAAAACAAAAGTCAACAAATTTCTAAATTAAGAAAGGCAATACAAGGCGCGGGCGAGATTATACTCGCGGCGGACGATGACCGTGAAGGGGAAGCAATCGCGTGGCACATTTGTCAAATATTTAACTTACCCGTTACAACAACCAAGAGAATTATATTTCACGAGGTTACCAAAACCGCTCTACAAAAAGCCATTACACAACCAACCATTCTAAATATGGATATTGTTCACGCACAACAAGCAAGGCAAATTTTAGATTTGATTGTGGGATTTACATTATCTCCTATTTTATGGGACAAGATATCGTATAAAACAAAAACTGGGTTGTCTGCCGGAAGGTGTCAAACCCCTGCGTTGCGTCTAGTATATGACAATCAAAAGGAGATCGACGCTAGTCCGGGTAAAAAGGTTTATCAAACAACCGGATATTTCACTGCAAAGAATGTTCCGTTTGCACTTCAATATAACCACGACAGCGAGGATTCTGCATCAGAGTTCCTAGAAAATAGCGTGGAGTTCGAACACGTATATTCGTGTGGAAAAATCAGGCCGACAACAAAACAGCCCCCTTCGCCATTTACAACAAGCACGTTGCAGCAAATGGCTAGTAATGAGCTGCATTTCTCTCCAAAGGATACAATGAGATTATGTCAAACGTTATATGAAGGGGGGTATATCACTTATATGAGAACAGATAGTAAAACATACTCTAAGGACTTTGTAGCGACGGCATTAGATTACATTGGAAAAACGTATGGGGGAGATTATGAGTGTGGTAATATAAATATACTTACGGAGAGAAATACAAAAGACAAGAAGAGCCAAGGAAAGGCGAAAGCAAATGCAAAAGATAAGGAGGTGTCTGCGCAGGAGGCACACGAAGCAATCCGCCCGACGAATGTATGTAATAAGGTGGTTCCCGACGCTGTAGGAAAACGCGAGATGCGTCTGTATGCGTTAATCTGGCGAAACACTGTAGAAAGTTGTATGGCTTCCGCGAAATATAGCGGAGTAACCGCATCGATTACAGCGGCAAATAATAATGAATATCGACATTCTACCGAACAGGTTGTATTCCCCGGATGGAAAGCAGTTGCTGGATTCGAGGAAGTAAATGCCTTATTTAATTATTTCCAAACGCTAAAGAAGGGCGCAATTATTAATTATAAAAAGGTTACCGCGAAGGTTAGTATGAAAGAGCTAAAAACACACTATACAGAAGCGAAGCTTGTTCAGCTACTAGAACAGAAGGGAATAGGGAGACCATCTACATTTTCATCATTGATAGATAAGATTCAAGAGAGAAATTATGTTAAAAAAATGAATGTGGAAGGAAAAAATATTAAATGTGTTGATTTCGAATTAGAAGGCGATGAACTATCCGAAATAGAAACCGAGCGCGTATTTGGAAATGAAAAAAACAAACTAGTCGTTCGGCCGCTAGGGACGATTGTAGTCGAGTTTCTCATTAAGCATTTTAATCAACTATTCCAATATGAATATACGAAACAAATGGAAGACGACCTAGATAATATCGCGAAGGGCAACAAGGTTTGGCATACCTTATGTGAGAAATGTAATGACGAGATCGCAGAGTTATCAAAAGATTTAGTGAAAGTAGATAAATTGAAAATTGTGTTGGACGATAAGCACACGTATATGATCGGTAAGTTTGGTCCAATTATTAAATGCAGCGAAGAAGGTGGGAAATCCACATTTAAGCGCGTGTGTGAGGATATAGATATTGACAAGTTGCGAAGGGGGGAATACGCACTTGAAGAAATTATTGCCAAATCGACAAACAAGGATATCGTATTGGGCGAATATAAAAAGACGGAGATTGTTCTTAAAGAGGGAAAATACGGGAAATATATCCGTTATAAAACGCGAAACATATCAGTGGTGGTGGAAGGCGATACAGAGATTACACTAGATGATGCGATAAAACTTATTGAAGGCAATAGCTCCGGCAGAGGTGCAAAGAAATCATCTATTATTAGGACAATAGATGATCAGACATCAATCCGAAAAGGTAAATTCGGAGATTATGTATTTTATAAGAAACCGGAGTGGACGAAGACCAAATTTATAAAATTATTTAGTTTTGTAAAAGAGAATGGAAAAGATAGCTATAAAACGTGTGATGTACGAAAGTTAAAGACGTGGTTGAAAAATAATGCATAGAATAAACTATGAATCCATAAACGCCCCTTTCAAAATACCATTATTATATGGAAATAGCTCTCTGTTAATTTCGGTGCACGTTATTATAATAATATATATCCAAACAAATACCGTCATATAGTCGGGAATAAATTTTTCTATTTTCACATACATTGCTACATACCACCCTCCAAAGAATCCTAATATATCGGTAAAATGGTTAATGTTTGTTTCCAATATTTTTCCATTTGGGTCTTTGCTATGTTCCAATAATTCTAAAAATAAATGAAAAATGTTGGCGATAAGAAAGTTGTTTCGCAGACTTACATTCTTTTTTTTTAATAAATAATACCCGATCGCACCACTTGTTATATGCCCTATGGTGTATATGTCTGTGAGATATATACCCATATATATAATTCTAGAATAAATTAAGAAAATAAATTGTTAAAATAAATTGGGGGCACCTACATTATATACCTTTTCAATGTCATTTCGAAGAGAGTTAAATTCAATTGAGAATGAGAAAGGCACATCTTGGAAATCAACAAGCATCCCATTATGATAACGGAATGTAAACTTTAGTTTTTGGATTCTTTCTATTGGCGGGTCATATACAGATAGGTTAAGCAATGTATCATTTCGCGAATCAAAGAAAGGGTTCGCTCCACAGGTAGTAGGTCTATTTAACATTGGTATTTTAGCAAATGCAGATTTAACCTTTCCTCCATACGTATTTAAATACATATTGCTTGTTTTAGACGGATGGGGGTAAATCTCGTCATACGAATTGTATTTATCGAGCTCCATATAAATAACGTGCTCCCCGTCGAGTTTGGGAAATTTAGGTGAAACGATTAATTTATTGTTGTCACCTATAGAATTATAAGGGGGTAGATCGCCACAACAAGTTATGGTCGGGGATGCCACAGCCGATTTAATCAAATTTTTTATGCCTTCGGGGATACACTTATCATCAGCAACAGAAAGGCTGATCTTCGAAACAGACTTATATTCCTTTTTGTCAAACCCCAAATAATAGCCCAACCCCCATTTAGTAGGCTGACACCATGCAGTTTTACTATTATCGCAATTATCCTTATAACAAATCTGGTGGTCAAATTTTAAGGATAGGCCGGCGGTATTGTAAAAGATAAATCGTTGAATAATGGGGTCATAATTTACGGTAATATTATCTGTATTCATAAGACCTGTCAATATACACGCCAACTGGTGTGGTGTATAAAATCCGTCCGGTAATTCGACTAATATATCATCGCCACCCACGTTATATACAAGGGCGTTATTCTGAAATTGCTTACTAATATTATAGAAATGGGACGGCATTGCTGTTTCTGCCAATCGCAAAGACTGGACATTTTGGATAGATTCAGGTAATTCTACTTCGAAATGATTGGCATTTGGCCACTTGCAGACGTCTCGATCTTCAGAATGTATAGTGACAAGCTTTCTATCTAGGGTATAATACTGTTGACGAGGAATAAGCGGTTGGTTGTTTTGCACGTTGAAATGTACAGGCATAGCACTCATAATATAATTGTAATGAGATTTTATTTACAATAAAATAAATGTATAATTTATATGTCTAGCAAAAAAACACAAATCCCATTTACTCATAAAACAATTGGGACACCCGACGGAACAACTAACGCTGGGAACCACCCAACCCCTGCTGGAGGAAATTATAGTCTAACCAACTTAATAGTGATATGCGTGATTGGGTTAGTCGTTAAACTATGTTTTGCGGAAAGCATTTCGACAGATGGAGAGACCGGTCCAGCGTCGTCGACCATATGGGGATATGGTATTACTGCGATTTCCGTATTTTTTATAACATTTATAAATTATGCTCTATCCGCTAAAGCCGGATATAGTAATGATTATAAAGATAGTTCAATAAAGTTTGCCGGACATTTTATTCATAGCTCCCTGCCGTCAATCTTTACACTAATTTTATTAATATATTTAATATACCTTAACTTCACATATTTTACTAAAATAAACTCGGGGAAGGTGGCCGATGAGTTTTACGATATGTCTCGAATGTCGACGATATTACTATACTTTCAAATATTTACACTGTTCAAATATTTATATACAGCTCATAAACCAGAGAAGGAAGATAAGGTGAACGATTCCTCGAATGATGGTGCAATCATTTATTTACTTAGCCTTATGAATGTAGTTTTTATTATTATACTAAATATTATATTAGAGTATTTCTCCACTGACGGTTAAAGGAGTATTTGTTAAAAACATAAATTTATAAGTAACGCCGTATTCTTTTTCGGTTTCCCATATACCCGAGATTTTTAATATTATATCTTTTAAAACTCGCGTGGTGTTGTCGATAAATATTTTAATGAGACCTGTTCGAAGCTGTTCCGCGATGTTAGTTATTCTTTTTTTATCAATATCTGCCTTTTTCAATATATTTTCTTCAATACATTTTATTTTATCAATTATATCGTTATTCAATTCGGGATTGAAGCGGCATTTATATTTGATATAACTTTTTTCCATTTTTATCTCATTTAAATTTATGTTTAATAGTATAGAATTTAGAGTATACATGGGTGTGGAGTATAACAAACGTATAAATCTTCCATTTGATATCACCGTATTATTTATTTTTTTTCCAAAGAAAAAGCTGTTGTTGTCAATATTATTTATGTTATGAACAATATACATGATTATAATGTATAATTAATGAGTGTTTAAGTTATGTTTAAGTTATAGGATGGACATAAAATACAATAAAGAGATATAATATTAAACTTAGTTAGGTCTGGGGTATTATGTAAATCGGCGGATGCTCGATTTAATTTATCAAGTAACAAGGGAGTTGGATTAGTAAATAACGCATATACCCATAATTTATATAAGTTAGGGTGACTATCTTTTATTAACCTCAGCACTTCCATAATTAATAGTTATTATATAATAAAGATAATATTTAACTCACTATAATGAAATTAAATAATTCGAAATTTGAAGATTACCTTGCGAATTACTCTAACAATACCCTTCACCCAACATATAAAAGCGTATATGACGATTTTCCCGACGACATTAAAGATCTGAAGAACCATATATTTTATGGACCGGAAGGTGTAGGTAAATATACACAGCTTTTGGCAAGTATAAATAGATATAGTCCCTCAAAACTAACATATGAAAAAAAAATTTGTATTAGTTACAGCAAACAAACCTATTATATTAAGATTAGCGACATTCATTTTGAGGTGGATATGTCTCTTCTTGGATGCAATACGAAATTATTATGGAACGAGTTGTTTAATCAAATAGTTGATATTATATTAACAAAACCAGATGAAACGGGAATAATTGTTTGTAAGAATTTCCAAAACATAAGCAACGAGTTGCTAGAGACATTTTATAGTTATATGCAAACAAATAACACATCGAGTGTTAAAATAATATTTATGCTCTTAACAACTCAAATTAGCTTTATTCCCGACACGATTAGAAACCGGTCTAATATAATTAATTTTGCAAGGCCAAGTAGGGCACAATATACTAAGTGTTTGGGCGTTAAAATTAATAAGGGGTTAAAGTTAGAACATATTTCAAATATTAAGAATGTTAATACAAACATAACTCAGCTAATGACGCCCCATCGCAATATATGCAACAAGGTTATTCATAATATTATTAATGTTAACGATAGTTCCTTTGTTGATGTTAGGGAGGTTTTGTATGATATATTTATATATGACCTGGATATGAACGAGTGTATATTTTATATATTGACTGAATTAATTAAAAAAAAGCGTATTAAGTCCGAACATATTGCCGACCTGTTTAATAAAACGGCGATGTTCTTACAATATTTTAATAATAATTACAGACCAATTTATCATTTAGAGAGTTATATCTTTTATTTAACAAAGACAGTTCATGATTATAGCTGATGCATGCAAAATATTGAATTTAACCAGTCCTTTCTCTCTAAGAGAATTAAAAAAGGCATATTATAATGAAGCACTTAAGAATCATCCCGATAAAAATCCAGGCAATCCAGATAGCAAAGAGCGCTTTCAGAATATACTAGAATCATATGAGTTTCTGTCAAGTTATGTAGACAACAATGAGGATAACGCGACAAAACAAGACATTAGCTATGAGGGTATATTGAGAAACTTTATATATTATGCAGGGGGAGATAAGTCGGCTAAAATAGAATCAATATTACATATGATTACACAAAAGTGTTCTACGTTTTCGAAAAATATATTAAACTCGTTAGATAAGAAAACGCTACTAACGATATATGATTATATGACAAAATACTCTGACGTAATTGATATCAATCCTGAGATACTAAAAATGTTAAAGGATCTTGTTCACGATAAAATTAATAAAGACACCGTCTATATTTTGAATCCGACCATATATGATTTATTTGGCGAAAATGTGTATAAACTCGAAGCATCAAAAACGTATTACGTTCCTTTGTGGCACGAAGAAATAGAGTTTGAAGCGGAAGAAGAAAACTGTTCTATTATAGTAAAGTGTGTGCCCGAACTACCTGATCATATTTATGTAGACCACCACAACAACATTAATATAAATATATCTGTTTGTTTATCCGGATTACTTCTACGCGATAGTATTTCGGTCGACGCGGGAGATAAAGTATTTCACATACCGGTTAAAAAATTATTTATTAAACCTATACAAAGTTATGTGTATAGACAAGCCGGGATTCCTAGAATTAATAGCGGTGATATTTATAATTGTGAAGATATAGGAGATGTTGTCATCCATATTGCATTGACCTAAGTAAATCCATAAAATGTAATAAAAATATAATAAAAAATATAGAATATATTTTTTTTATTATTACTACAATTATTGTTATTTATTGTTATTTACTTACTCTGCAGAAGAAGTAGTAACCTTCTTTACACGACGAACCACCTTCTTCTTAGCAACTGGCTTTACGGCGACAGGGGCAACAATAGTTGGTGGGGCGATTGGTGCAACAGCTGCTGCTGCGCTTCCACCAGAATCATCATCACTATCCTCTGCTAGCTCTGCCTCATCATCGACATCATCGTCGTCATCATCCTTCTGCTGCTCCAGACGACTCTTTTCGCCAGATGACAGCTGGATGTGGCACTTGCCCTTTAGGGTCGCGCGAGGCTTCACAACTGCCTGGACGAGCCGCCAAGTCACGCCAAACTTACCGTTCGCAAACCATAGTCCACCACATCGGATTACTGTAGCAGCGTTCGATGCCTTTGAGATAAGGTCGAGTGGCATTAGTCCATTCTCATTCGGGAATAGGCGATGGCTCTGCATATCGTAAATCTCGCAATCAAATGCCTGGTCCCAATATGTGAGCTTAACCCTGAGTGTGGGTGGACGAGTCATATCAAACTCTCCCGTCTGCTGGTCCTTGGGATAACGAAGCATCGGGTGGAACAACGCATCTACAACATCGTCGGTTACCTTTGACTTATTTAGAAGCTTCTTACACTCATCCTTCACGTGGGTCTTAATATTCTGCTCAAACGCAATAAGATTAGCTAGGAATGCCGACGTCTCGTCGGTCTTATACTCGTCCTTAGGAAACTGTAGAGACATATCATACGACTTGCGTCCAGTTGCATCGTCTACAAACTCGTTCACTCCCCACGTGAGCATAAGAGGAGTTGTAATTACAAGAGCTGACTTAGCAGCCGTATTCTGGATATTTACACTCTTGCCGCCAGACTTATTAATCTTGGGCTCGGAATAGGAGTAGTTGGTGTGCGTAAAATCGCAGCCATTTAGGATTTGGTTATCGGTGTCGGTCATCTTTCTTGTATATATATACGGTAATCCTCTAAATCAATTTTTTTATAAATTCATCGAAAAATGAAAAGACTCTGGAGATGTAAACCACACACAACCCTATTTAATTATAAGTATTTGATAATATTATTATAAATTTATAAAATAATATTTGTTGAGTTTATTTGTTGAGTTTATTTATTGAGATACGGCTGCGGCAGTATCAGATGCCTTTGCGAAATGGCGGCTCATATACTTCTGAAGATTGAAATAGGTTAGCTCATCGGTTGCCGTAAGTGAAAGAAGAGAAGTTAGCTTTGCGTCAGCGTTAATCTTGCGACCATTCACCTTATCCTGAAGATGATTGGCGCGGATGTATGCATTAATCTCGCGCGTCACCTCAGTACGAGCCATCTCAGACCCCTTTGGCTTAGCAAGGAATGTTGCGAGCTCGTCGCTAATAAGGGTAGGCTTTACAAATCCGCTAGGTGCCCGAGTGCCGGCCTTGCGCTTGCGCTTGTTATTTAGCTTCTCAGATGCCCGGATCTCGCGCAGAGTTTTACGCTCGAGATTACGAAACTCCGTGCGAAGAGTAGACAGAATAGATACCGCGTGCTGAAGTTTAGCAAGATATGCTGTAAACTCTTCTGCAACAATGTTGGTGGGAGATCTAACATCTGCGGAATCGTCGACAACTACGTCTTTCTCCGCCTCGGCCACAGTCTCGGGGACGGGGTCCTTTACCTTTGGCGCGCGCTTGGCCGCGGTCTTTGTCGAAACCGGTTTTTTCGCCGCTTTCTTTGTTGAGGTTGCTGCTGCCGCGACAGATGCGGAAGAGGGTAGAGGAGTGGGGGTTTTTTGAGACTTTGCTTTGCTTTTCGAGTTCACCATTATACTCTATCATAACAGGAGTTTTTTAAGTGTTTTAACGCATTATATATTTAATCTAACACCATCGATCCTGTAAAATAGGATAGAATTCCTAAATAGTCAAATATATTTATGTTTCGACTACAGATTCGTATAACCAAGGTAAACTGTTCGCAGCATCGGAATTAACAAGAGTTAAGCCGCATAAAACATACATGGCTCCTAAAGATCTCATTCCTAGAGTAATGCCTGATGTTACTAATTTTTCCATTACTGTAAGAGACGCCATTTTTAAAAAATCTATACTGCACAGTTGCAGTGCGTCCATATTAATTAGACCGAATGGATTACCATACGGTGGGCAAATATTCCTCTTTGTTGTATGCGATAATTGGGCGCGATATTCCCATATATCTGATAACACCCGAATAAACTTAATTAGTTGATTCTTCTCAAGTGTCATAAACCAATCGGTGTTCGTTATATGACCGTGCAAATCAATCTTTTGAAAAATGTCTAAAGCTCTGGCTGCGATGCGTTGTTCTTGTGTTAAAATCTCGTCGACATCTTCTACTACTATAGGGTTTCCCCCATTAGAGAACACGGGGCTAAATTTTGATAATTTAAGAAGGCTCTTTATTTGCACCATAACGTATAAGGGAATAACTCTGCGATTATAAGGATTCTCTTTTTTTCTACTCTTCGAGTATAGCTTATATAGAGATTTTACATCAAACCCATATATTTTTTTATCAGAATCTTGAAAACTATAGAATTGCTCATATGGTATATCTTTTACGTCATCCATTGAATAAAAATCCGTCTCGTTCACACACAACGATCTGTTATAGCGCGCAGGCCCCCTCAGATTATTGTATTTTCTCAATAGGTAATGTTTGCAACTGTTCTGTATTTTTCGAACGTTACACGATATGCGCAGAAGATTATATAATCTTTTCCTCAAAACTTCTTTCTTTCCAGATGATATAACATTATAGTGCTTGCACATCTTTTTAAGTTGGGCGATTTTATAGTTATTTTTGATTAAAAGAGACCATTCTTTTTCTCGCGGAATCTCAAAAACCTTATCAGATACCTTTTTATAAAGAACCGAATTTACAACTGGTAGATTAACACTTATGTTTGAGATAAAATTCTTGTGTAAAAAAATGTTGGTTTGCATATACATATACATATATAATCTCTCTTAAAACCGTTTTAGTGTGTGTCTATCTAGCTCCGCAAGCTATTGAGAAATATGAAATTATAATTTTCGAGGAAAGCCTTCAACATTGGGTAATTTTCTTTATTATTACGTATTGTTAACTCATAATTTCTCCCGACGTTAAACATATTACATATGTTTTCGTAATTCTTTTTATCTCCAGAAATACCCATTGTCTTATTCATCCACTCGTGCATTGGATAACTTGACCCTTCCTTTTTATAAATTATGAATTTTTTATAAATATTATGTATATTCCCCACACCAACATTATAATCAGTTCCGGTGAATACGCATATTTTCACAAATTCATCTTGCGTAATATTTAGAATCTTTAGAATCTTATATAAATCATATATTACTACATTATTTGCCATTAGACTTATGTATCTCAATATTCTCGGACATCCATACACAAACATATCGGTATCTTCGCTAAGACACGCCCACGCATATCCCCCAAGAACTAGAGAAACACACAGTTTATCTGCCTCATTATCAGCATCATAATACTCCACACCAAAATGCGTCATCATCTCCTTGATATCGTTTATCTCCTCCGACCTAATCCGTGTAAATGCCTTTTTATAAAGCTGTAATTGTTTATTATTTTCAATAGAATATACATTTTTCCCAGAACGAGTAAGCGACTGTTTTAATTCATTATATTTATATTCTGCCTCTTTCTTTTTCCTTCTCCGATCTGCAAGAAGGTTCTCTTTTTCCGGCGGAGGCTTCCCGTCAAATATAAACACCGGCGAAATTTTATAATATAAAAGTGTGGAAATCAACCTAAACATACCTTCTATAAGGTTTCCTTCCTTCGCATACTTATACATATAAATGCTTGTATCAACCACAATCTTTTTCCCACTTAATTGACTAAATCCAATAACTTTAATCGCGGCATCGCATTTAGAACGTATAAAATAGTTTAATTGATGAATTCCCATATAAAATATTATATATCGTATTGTTTATAATCAATTTTATATATTAAATTGATTATATGTAACGGTCTTATTTCGCGGTATTCTAGATAAACAATTCTAGATAAACAATTCTAGATAAATATCAGTTTATCTCTACCGCAGACATACGGGTTGTTTTCTTTAGATATTTCTTATTCTCTCTATACTTGTTCTTCATACAGTCAATAGCTCTTAATAAACTAGGATTTCCGTACTGCTCCTTCATGAAACCAACGAAGCTATCTACAGTATAGACGGATGCGGTAAATCGGAAAATATTAGAGTTGTTTTTAGAACACCACCGCAAAAAGTTATGATAATCGTTCATAAATAATCCGGTAACAATGTAATATGATAATACGTTGCTATCTTCCCTATACATTTTTCTAAGAGCGTCACACTTCATATTTCCTAGATTAGTCAGGTCAGAATATTCCATATTCATAAAACTCAAAATTTTATTTAGTTGCAATATCGAGAATAATCTCTCACACTGCAATGTAAATTTCGCGTATAAAAAAAAACTGGTTTTATCATCTTTGTCTTTCAATGAATAATAGCTAGAAAATACGGCGTTTAATATTCTCGACCACGTTTCTGCATACGCTTCGCAAATTAGATAATCACTTTGAACGGGATAGATTGACTTAATATAGTCTTGGATTGGAGTAACCTCCCGATCTCTAAAATCAAAATTAAAACTATGGAATGTCTCGTGAATAAAAGTCTTTTTCCACTCTTCTTCTCTAAATATAATAATCTCGCCTTCCTCTCTATTACCGTAAGTATATGCAGTATTCACGTGGGGGCAAGATAAAATTGTAGAGCCGTCCCTGGGGAGTGTTTTCTTGAAAGGAGTTAGATATATATAGAAAGTCATAGCAGCAGAACTCTCTTGTGGAGTGAATTTGTTGCATATATAAAGCCAATTATAAATATATTCTGCAAAACCATTATATTTTTCTATATTATCCATATCCTTATCCGTGCAAATGCCAAACAAAATTTTAAATGTTCTCGACCCAATTTTATAATAATAAACTAACTGATACATTATATTCTTGTCAATAAAACCCTTAATATCATCCGGGAAAAACTGCCCTCCATACACGGAGGGCGTAATTATCTCCCTCCGCAATACAGGTTTAATGTTTGGGGAAACGTGCGTTTTTACATAATTATGTCCCCCGTGGATTTCACTATATAATATCGACAGTAAGTTTTCCAACGAAGCGATGAATGTCGGGTCTTTATCGAGTGTATTATATGCACCACACCGTTCTATATTTGGTATTAAATGTTTTATTATTTTGCTAGAATCTTTCGCAAATTGCATATAATATATAACACGATTTTGTTTTACACATTTGAACAATTAAAACGCCGACTTTTATAAAAATTGATTATGAATAAATTATATTTTTATTCATAATCATGTATGCTGAATGTAAACCACAAAAGCAATTAAAACAATGTGTTCGGGAAAAAATAGATAAAATTGGGATATGTTCTTCCATTAAACAATTTTATCCAGAAGAATGGGATGGATTTATGTACTTATTCAAAAGACATAGTGATTATCCAGAAAAATTTAATGGATTAACAGATATAAAAATTAGATATAATCCCGTATATAAAACACAATTGGAAACTATAATAGTTAAAAATAATGGAGATGAAGATGATGTTTCAGTATTAAATAATTGTATTACTGGAAAACCTAAAGATAATTTGACTATTGCTATGAGAAATTCTATTTATCCTCAAATTAAAGAGTTTAAAAATAATAGTATTATGGAATGTGTTCTATGTTGTAATACTAAAAATATTCATATAGATCACTATGAACCTCAATTTATAGATTTAAAAACAAAATTCTTAAGTATTTGGAAAGGACCTATACCTAATATTTTTGAAGCAAATGACAGTCATTCAAAAATATTTAATAACATAGATAATGAATTTGAAAAAAGTTGGATTGAATTTCATAGAACAAATGCTATATTGCGGGTTTTATGTAAAAAATGTAATTTATCGAGAAAAAAAAGTCGGCGTTTTAAATGTTCAAAGGTGTAATAGTGTTATATAAAGTTATAAATTTTATATATTTTATGACGAGTTTTTATATTCACCTCTATTATAAAATGGTTTCGCGCTTATTTTCAACCCTCTCCCGGCATTCGATTGCCGTTTCCGAAGCAGCGTGGGATAAAATGGAGGAGATCATAAAAACCAATGCCGATAGTCGGTTTATATTTTCGGCATCAGGAGGGGGCTGTAGTGGATTTAACTATGACTTACGATTAATTAATAAAGAAAAATTCGAAAATATGCATACCTTATACAATAATAAATTTAAATTAACTATTATGAGGAAAAACAATACAGAACTTGTAATTGACCCTGTGTCAGAAATTTTATTAACGGGGACGACGGTCGACTATATGACTGAAGATTATAAAAATGGTATATTCGAAAGTAAATTTATATTTACCCCTGATACAGAATTAGCGTCATCGTGTGGATGCGGTATTTCTTTTACGCCAAAGGATTAGTCGGTATTAGTTGATAAGCCGGAAACGTTAACTCCCGATACATCAAATGGACAAGCCATATTTATTTCGGTTTCGTTGTAATTAAAGGTTAACTCATCTCCATCAAAAATATCCTTTACTGCTACTACATTTCTTTCATCAATTCTGGTTGTTGGGTCAAACGAATGGTTCATAAATATTCCCCGACAGTCGTAAATATGTTGGTTCTCCCCAATATGTATTGTTTCTCGAGTTGGTTTATTATAAATCTTTCCGATTAAGTTATACACCCTCTCTCCGCGTTTTATGAATCCTGGCGATCCATCTCTAGTTATATTTGAAATTAATAACCCCTTCCCGTTAATAATTTTACTATCTGTGACAGTAAGACGAAAAGAAGCAAGCATAGCAATAAAGCTATAATGTTCTTATATTAAAATATTTTATATTTATATAATGATAAAATGTGCGAATGTTGTAAAAGTGATCAATATTGCTTTATTAGGGGTTATATATTTTATGATAGGCACGACTATTTCATATTTTTATAGTAGGTATATATTTACAAATTATAATTACGAAAAAACCAATATTGAAAATATAATAACGCTTATGATTGATATAGGAGTGCTTACAATAATGGTTTATATTATTCGTTCCGGAATTATATATTTTGAACGCCGCCCCAAATATAACTTTTTAAACGGAATATGTGGGTTTAATAGTGCACACGTCTATAGAATAAATGGTGGTATAATGCTAACATTTTCATTTTTAATTTATCTTGCATCCAGCATTAAAAGAAAGGTACGGCTAATTAAGAATAATTTGTAAACTAAATATAGATTTTACTCGAGCAACGCCAGATCTCGACGTACTTCCATCAAGTCATTGAATATAATCGGAGGGCTGCCTCTTGAGTAGTGAACCAGCTTGGCCTTCTTTGTCGCAATAAGAAGGGCCTTAAGGTCTTCGTTCTGAGTAAACTTCGCCGTCTGCGCAGCTTTCATTTCAACTTCCGACCTCCCCGTGAAGAAATCGGCGTCAAGGACAACCTTTCTCCCGAATATAGACTTCCCTCTGAACTTTCCGCTTTTACCCCCAGCCGATTTTGCCATAACCGGACTTTCTGAAAGTTTAAATATCTTGGGAGGACTCCCCATCTGAATCGAAATAGAATCCGAATCCATCGAGAACAGCTTATAAATATCTGGGTTTTCCCTTTTGAATTTGGATGCCTGATAATAGTGCTCAACTGACTTCCATTTAAGAGAATCAAGCATAAACGGAGCCTCCCAGAAATTGCTCAGTTTTTTTCTCCACTGAGGAATAACCGAGAGGTCCGTATACGAATTTAAATCCCCCTTTTTTATTGTTTCTCCTGCCCCCTCACCTGGTTTCTTGGAACCATCAGACTTGGAATAAAACTGAAATACAGTGTCTGGGTCAAAAAGGTCGGTGTGCATCTCTTCTATAGAATCTTTTACTACCGGCTTCTTTTTCAATTTTCTAAACAGCGCAACAAACTCGGGAATAAACATATATGGACCACTTCCTCGCTCCATACATTTATCTACAATTAGCTTTTTAATACTATCCGGCAATTTTTCAAATGTTAGGGCACCCTCTCCATTATACGTTATTAGCTCGTAATGCAATCCTAGATAATTGCATAATATATAATGGCTCGGTTCATATATCCCCGCTTTCGCAATACCCTCATCATTCAACTGGCCACATTGAAGAACATTACCTGTATCGCCAGATGTATACATCTGCTTTGACAAAAGTATTAATTTAATATTTAACGCGCGTTCTATTGTTGATATAGCCCACGTTTCAGCCCAAAAAGCACGCGTTTGTATTATTGCAGAAAAAGCTTCTAGTGTTGTTATTCCTTTCATAAATGCAAACTCTGTTTTCATCGATTTAGCATTTCTATATTCTATTAATGCTGTCTTATGAGAATTCATTATTTCTTCTCCCCTCTCTATAATAAGCTTTGACGCAACAACGTCCTTCGTGGCAGCCTTTGTTTCCTTTAATTTTTTCAGTTCTTCTACAAGAGTATGTAAATACTTTTTTAAATTTAACATTTCTTTAACAGCGCTATCATACATTGTTTTAAATCCTTCAAAAACATCTGGCGTTGCATTATCTGCAAGTATCTTTCGGAGAGCCGCCACTGTAGTTTTTTTTGATGTTTTTTCCAACCCAATCCTAACCGAGTTAAATAAACAATCTCCGTCCCCCTCCGTCTCGACAATACCATATCCTTCCTCCCCTAAGAATGTTTCGATCCACGTCTTACCGTCTATTTCCTTGGGTAATTGCTCCCAATCATCTTCGTCAGCTGCATCTTCGCCAGTAGTTCCCTTTTCTCCGTCATCGCCCTCGCTATCATCGGTCTCGCTATCATCGGTCTCGCTATCATCGGTCTCGCTATCATCGGTCTCGTTATCCTCGCTCTCACCGTCAATATCATCATCGTCGCCGGGCGCTGTTTTAAGATGTTCGTTATTTCGTAAGAGCTCTTTAGTTGTGCTTGCATAAAATATAGGCTCTCCTAATTTTTCGATATCAATATCGCCATCGTCATCCCGATAATCTTCCAGAGAGCCGCCTCGAGTTTCGTATAATCCAATTTGTGAGCTGACCTTTCCTCCACGTAACAAGTATATTGGATAATATATTATTTTGTTTTTTTCAAAATAATTATATTTTTCATTACCTGTGGCGATCTCTATTATAATACCCTTAATAGAAACCTCGTAGACAGCCGCATCCATGTCTTTATCGTCGGGGTCTAAAGTTTTTATTTCCGGATATTGAATCTCCGGATCTAATCTCGAATGCACCATTATACTATTTATATAATATAATTATTTAGAATATATCTATATGAGGATTTATATATATATATATATAATTAATATGTTTATTGAGAATCTGATTCGTAGACATAAAAACGCATATTCTATTGGAGAAAAAATTATACAGAATATGAACCACCAAAACAATTTTTTTAATATACCCCACTGGTATACACATGGTATTCCCACGATCAGGAGGTGCTGATTCAGAATTTACTTACGGAGACAGAGAAGATAAATGAATATTGGAGAGAAAATAAACAATATTTAAAACTTTATACACTAAAATAATTTATGGTTCAAACGAGATGTATTTTGAAAAATATGCATTATTCTTCAATTCCCGTATATTCTTCCATAATCTCCGGCGATTCTCTACATCTTCTCTATTACACTCTTCTAACTCAAACAAAATTATAACCTGAACTAGTTCTTCTTTACATAATTTACGCTTAGAGAGATTATAATAATCCATAATACTCCCCAGCATTTTAACGGTGTAATTCGTATTATAGTCTGTTTCCATTGCAAATATATGCGAAGGAGTATAATAATCGCTTACCCGGGATCGAGGATCGGACATTTTATCGCCTTCATCGCCCGCTTCAAAAGAATCCATAAAATCCTCTATATCAACACCCGAGGTTTTGTTTACTTCGGTTATTTTATATGTAACATTCATTTATATAATATAACCCCTAACATTTATGTTCTTATTATATCCATTATATCCATATGTTTAAATATTGTTTTATTTGTGATGCTTTTCATCGCACCCCGTTTTAATTCCGATATATTTTTCAAGTTGCTAAATATCAGTCTCCATTTATCATCCCCATCTTTTTTGCATATTTCGTGACAATGTTTTACCATTACAAATATTAGCTCGGATAGCTCATCCACAATGCTGCATTTATCTTCTTCCTCTAGTTTTTCGACAAAAAAATCTTGCAACTCAATAATAATATCCATTATATCATCCTTCTCAATCGCATTATGCAACATTAGATTTACATAGAATAACCCGAGAGAGCGCCTTTTCTCATTAGCCTTATTATTGTCGCAAAACCCATCGTAATCTTTATTAGGGTCACAATATTTAATTGTGCGAAATACTTTTCTAAAATCGGAAAAGTTTACCCGAAGCAATGTTTCCATAAAGTTAAATTCAGACATCAATAAAATATATAATTTTGCATACATTTCAGAATAGAATAATCCACTACTTGAAATAGCAAATATATCATTTCCTATCTTAGTTATATCAGCATCCTCACCGCAAGAATTTACATCTGAAATATTCTTTGATTTGCAAACAGATTTTATTTCGTCAATTATCTTTACGCTCAGAACCTCGTATGTTTTAGTTGTTAGTTTATTCAAATATTTTCTAATGATATCAGAAGACGCCTCAACGCCCTCCTTTTTAATAATTTCGGTTTTCTTAAAATTGCGTATTGCTTCCCAGTCTTCTTCCGAAACTTTATGGTTTTTTTTTGAAAACTGCGGGGTTCTAATATATTCGGGATCTCCTACCTGATCCGATAGTTTCTGTATTTTTTCCAAGACATCTTTATTAAATGAAAAGTCAAAACCATTCTGGATGATATTATTAATATCATCATCCGTATAGTGAATGGTCATTAATAATAGTTATATGTAATAAATAAGTTTATATCTGTTTATAATTACATTATTAAAATAAGCAACTTAAAAATAATTATTTGTGTTATAATATGTCTTGCATAGAAAATACTGATATAGAAAGCGTGTCCGAAAAAACAGAGATAGAGTCTTGGGAAGAGTTGAACGTGCGACAAGAACTATTGCGAGGAATATATGCATATGGGTTTGAAGTCCCCAGCCCAATACAACGTAAGGCAATTCTTCACCTATTAAATAAGAAAGATATCATTGCACAGGCTCAGTCCGGGACTGGGAAAACCGGATGTTTCACAATAGGTATTTTGCAACAGATTGACTTGTCTATACAGAGCCCTCAGGCATTAGTATTGGCTCCCACGCGAGAATTAGCACAACAAACGAAGATCGTATTAGACTCCATAGGAAAGTTGTTTAAAAATTTAAGAACACAGCTATTGGTAGGGGGGACTTCTACCGAGGATGATGCCAGGAAGTTATTAAACTCCCCTCCACACGTTGTTATCGGGTGTCCTGGCCGTGTTCACGATATGCTAAGAAGGAAAAAATTTAAAACGAATAATCTCGAGGTTATCGTTCTAGACGAAGCAGATGAGATGCTTTCCAGTGGATTTAAGGAGCAAGTATATAATATTTTTCAGTTTTTAAAAAAGGATATTCAGGTAGGACTATTCAGCGCAACAATGCCCGATAGTTTAAATATGCTTACCGATAAATTTATGAGGACACCCATTCGGGTATTGGTTAAGAGTGAGCAACTAACATTAGAAGGGATAGCTCAGCATTTTATAGCGTTGGAAAACGACGACCAAAAGTATGAGACATTAAAAGACTTGTATGGCACTCTCGCTCTCAGTCAGTGCATTATATATTGCAATAGTGTAAAAAGAGTTCGGGATCTATACGAGGCAATGGTAGAGGACAGCTTCCCTGTATGTCACCTCCATAGTTCGATGACCAAGGAAGAACGAGACAAAAGCTTCAAAGAGTTTAGTTCGGGGAATACCCGAGTGTTAATTTCTTCTAATGTAACTGCGAGGGGAATAGATATTCAGCAGGTGAGCACCGTTATTAACTTTGATATACCAAAATGTGTACATACATATCTGCACCGCATCGGGAGAAGTGGCAGATGGGGTAGAAAAGGAACCGGCATTAATTTTGTAACCCGTCGTGATACTAGACATATGCGAGAGATTGAGCAACATTATCATACTACAATTACCGAGCTCCCCGCAAATTTTAAATAACAACGAGATGTTTAAATAGCATCGTTTTCGTTATAATATATGTTTCTATTTCTATTTCTATAACAGAAATGAAAGCATTTGATTTACCCATATCCTTTTTAAGTAATAAAAGTAAACTTCAAGAACATTTAATAAAAGATTTAGAACTACGACCCCCATTACTCGACGAGGACGAGTTGGCTGATGAGGAAGTAGAAGATAATGAATGTGAGAAAGATGGCAAAAGTCTATGTACATATAATCACTTATTCAACACTTCCACGGTATATTCACATAAGATTATTCCCCTTTGGAGCAATTATTATACTTCTGACCCCGAATATATTAAAGACACGCAGAAGTTATTGAAAGGGACAGTCCCTGAATCGTGTAGTAATGTAGTTAACGTTGAAGATATATTATACGATATACGGGCGGAAACAGGGTTTTATTCAAAATATAACTATTTAGATAATTCGTGGGCGATATCTAAAATGTTGAATAACCAGCCGTTATTTTTGCAGGTGCTCTGTATGTATAATATAACCTCACCTATATTTTCTCTTGTTCTTCCTATTTTTTTCTTAATTCTTCCGTTTTTTATAATTAAAATACAGGGCTATAGTATTACTCTTTCTAAGTATATTGAGGTTTTAACGGTTGTTTGCAAAAGGCACCAGTTAGGGAAGCTATTTGCGCTTGGCGATGCTTCGTGGAAACAGCGTATATATATATTAATATCTATTGGGTTTTATATATTCCAAACATATCAGAATGTTATATCCTGCACCACATTTTATAATCATTCGAAAATAATACATAAACACCTATTGGAGACAAAAACATTTATATCTTCCTCGATCGATTCTATGAACTCTTTAGAGAAAAGCTGTTCTAGATTAAACTCTTATAAGGGTTTTATAGATAATATGAAATCCCACAAAACCACTTTGGAAACATTCCAAAAATCTCTAGTTCAAATTAATGATAAAGACTTCGTATTAAAGAGAACCTTTTCTATGGGACATATTATGCAGTGTTTTAACAAACTTTATAACGATAAAACTATAATAGAGTCGATCGACTACACGTTGTATTTGCAAGCATATTTTGAAAATTTGAAAGACATACAAGGACACATTAAAGATAAGAAAATGACATTTTGTAGTGTTTCAAATAAAAGTTCGAAATTTAAGAACGCATATTTCCCATCTTCTCATAAAAATATAGTTAAAAACTCTTACAAACTAGACAAGAATATATTAATTACTGGACCGAATGCTGCAGGAAAGACTACTATGTTGAAAACCACGCTATTAAACTTATTAATATCTCAACAGATTGGCTGTGGGTTTTATTCTTCCGCGAAAATATGCCCATATGATGTAATACACAGTTACCTTAATATACCAGACACATCTGGTAGAGATAGTCTATTCCAAGCGGAAGCTAGACGTTGTGTAAACATTCTGACAGATGTCCAAACCACCGACGAGGACCCCTCTTCGAAAAAGGCTCTTCGTCATTTTTGCGTGTTCGATGAATTGTATTCGGGCACAAATCCATACGAAGCAATTGGGGCGGCGATTGCATTCTTGAAATATCTTAAAAAATATAAAAATATGTCATTTATGATTACAACTCACTTTTTAGAGGTATGCAAGAGATTAGATAATCACAAAGATATACTTAATTGTAATATGAACGTTAATGTAGCCAATAATGATTTTACGTATACGTATAAGATGGAAAAGGGTATATCAAAGATAAAGGGGGCGGTGAAGGTATTAAAAGATTTAGACTATCCGGAAGAAATCATAAACGAAACAAAGGAAATTATTGAAACGCTCAATATATAATTTCGTTTAATTAGTATTTAAAATATATATGGCATTTTTAGTAATGAATATATTCAGCTTAGATAGCAATAGTTTTATAATATCTGTCGCATTTACGTTATTGATGTCCGGATTGATTGTTTATTTAATGAACACAAAGATTTCAAGAATCGAAAAGAATATTCAAAACCAAAACCACGTATTAACCGGAATTATTAATGGCCTTCAGGAAGATATGCGAAGCGGGACTGGGTCTCACCGCGCGAATGATACCATATCTAATAGCGAAGTATGTAATCGCGAAGTATGTAATAGCGAAGTATGTAATCGCGAAGTATGTAATAGCAAAGTATGTAATAGCGAAGTATCTAATATTTCCGAGAAAGACCATCTTGGTGATAAAATTAACGTATCATCCGACGATGATTATTCTTCTGATAGTTCAGATGAAGACTCATCTGACGAAGATGAGACAGCAACTTCCTCAAATAAAAAAATTACATTAGATGTTGGTCGTACCGACTGTATCGACCAGCAACACTACCTGAATGAGATGGCCCGGAACACGTTTACTATAGGCGCAGAACCCGCAGTTGATTCACTCGCAGTTGATTCACTCGCAGTTGATTCACTCGCAGTTGATTCACTCGCAGTTGATTCACTCGCAGTTGATTCACTCGCAGTTGATTCACTCGCAGTTGATGAAAATGTAGGAGGCACTTTAGTAACAGTCGCTGATAGCTCCGATAGTGATTCTGGCGAGGACAGCGACAGTGATGACGACAATAATTTAGGCACGGGCGTAAACGATTCTCTAGAAATGAAAAGCATCGGCATCGAGAATCCTATTTCGGCAAAGCCCCTAGGAATTAATCTAAATAAATTAAAAGTTCCCGAGTTAAAAGCATTGGTTGTAGACAAAGTGCTGGCTTCACCCGATTCCGCGAATAATATGAAAAAGAAGGACCTATTGGGATTATTAAAAAAGAGTGGTGGTGAGAAAGGGGCGACAACTTCTTAATTAACTACATTATATATTAAAAATAATTATATTCTTCTTTTATATTAAATGAGTAATTATGGGTCTGGTTCAAACAATATTCATTTTGATTCTCCCCCAATAATGATGGACGGACGTAATTTTGCAAATTGGCAACCCGGTGGGGCAGTAAACGAAGAAATTCGAAGGAAAGAAAATATAACAACAAACTGGCAATATAGGAGATTCCTAACAAATAATGCAGACACAATTATTAAAAATAACCAAGAGACTGCGTGTGGGCAAAATGGGTTGTGCCCTCCTCGTTATCATTCCGTTCAGAATAGCCGCGACGGGTCGAGACCGGTGGAAGATACAACATCTAAAACAACACCTTATTTGTATAAATCTTGCGAAAGTAACAAGAAGCCGCACGGATTTGAAACGAGCAATCAGAAGAATTTATATTTAACAGAACAACAGTTACAGGCGAGAATGTCAATCCCAACACTTACACAATATCAGCTTTTAAGAAGAGGACTGGTTAATTACAATTAATATGCATTTAAAGATTATTAGATTTATAATCTTTAAATATGAGGGTGTTAAGTATTGACGTTGGAATAAAAAATATGGCGATGTGCTTGCTAGATGCAGATGAAGGAAAGGGTCTTAATATATTACAATGGGATGTGCTTAATTTATGTGGGGAGGCTCCAATATGCAATTGTTTTACCCAAATAAAAAAAAAATCGAAAATGTGTAATAAGAAGGCAACTTATGAAAAAGATGGGGTATTTTATTGTAAAATACACGCAAAAAAAACGGGTTATATTATTCCGCCATTAGATATAAAAATAAATAATTTAAATTTAAAAGAGTTAATCGTGTTGTCGAATAAATATAACATTAGCATCGCCGAACCAATAAGAAAAAAAACTGTTTTGTGCGAATTAGATAAGCATATAAAAAATAATAGTTTTAATGTTAATACCGAACCAAAAGCAAACGAAATGTCACTAATAGATGTTGGGATTGCAATAGCCGAGGTTTTTACAAAACGAATCACTTTAGATAAGATTGATTGTGTAATTATTGAGAATCAAATTTCTCCTCTTGCAAACAGAATGAAAACAATTCAAGGAATGGTTGCGCAGTATTTTATTATGAAAGATATCCATAATATTCATTTTATATCAGCAATGAATAAGCTTAAACAATTTACAAGAAAAAAAATGACATATAAAGAAAGAAAAAAATACGGTATTGATATTACAACAGAAATGTTAAAAAAAAACTCGGAAAACGTCGAATGGGTGAGCACATTTGAAAAACATAAAAAACAAGATGATTTAGCAGATAGTTTTCTACAGGGACTATGGTTCCTATATGACAATAATTTGTTTAAACACGACGCGAACTCCGAATAAAGTATATATGTAATAAATATATTTATGCTTCGTAATACTTAAAATTAAAAATTCTAATAGTATCATAATGACTGATTTGGTTCCAGAGGTAATAGACATTAAAACAATTGGTGGGGCACCAACAATAACTCTAAATAAAGAGGATAATTCTAGTTCTCCTAATAAGACGGATGTTAAGTCGCCAAGACCATCTGTAAATTTTGGCGGCGGACTTGAGCTATTAATGAATGATAAGAAGAAAACCGACGGGTCCAAAAGTCTTTCAACTGACGTTAAGTTAGACGACCTTAACGATTTGGAAAATCAATTAAATGGATTGACCGCCGATATAAGTAATACTAAAAGCGAAGCGAAATCATCTTTATTTTCAAAAGCGCTTAATACAACTTCTGATGAAACAAAATCGATTAACCACGGGATAGGGTCTGTAAATAAACTAAAAGACAGCATCCCCGGACTCGAAGGCATAGGCAAAGAAACAGCAAAAGATATAAAACTCGATAGCGAAAATAAAACGTGGGATGGATTTAGTAAGTTTACTAATATTCCGATGGACCCAGATAAAAACGTTCCGAAGACACCGACTATGTCGCAAGCCGAACTATTACGGGAAAAGTTTAGTGTGCTAAGAAAGCTAGAGGCTCTTGAGCGCAAAGGGGCAAAGCTCACCAAAAAGTATAATATGGATTCTCCTTTAGATGAAATGAAGGGAGAATATGAGATGATTCTAGACGATAAGGCGAAGGCGAACAGTTGCAAATTCCAGGGAAGAATGTTAATGGCAGCTGTAACAGGTATTGAGTTTTTAAATAATAGATTTGACCCGTTTGATGTGAAACTTGATGGGTGGTCAGAGCAAATAAGTGAAAACGTGGATGACTATGATGACATTTTCGGCGAGCTTCACGATAAATATAAGTCGAAGGCATCAATGGCGCCAGAACTAAAACTATTATTCCAACTGGGCGGATCGGCGATTATGGTTCATATGACAAACACTATGTTTAAAACATCTATGCCCGGAATGGACGATATAATGAAACAAAACCCCGAGCTTATGCAACAGTTTACACAGGCGGCGGTAAACACAATGGGAGATAGCAATCCGGGATTTGGCGGATTTATGAATGATATAGTAGGCGGTGAACGCAATATGCCTCCGGTGAATGTAGTTGACGGACCTCCTCCAGCACCAATTCGAACACAGCAAACAAAAAGTGCAAGAAGTGCTTCTCCAAACAATAGACCAGATATGACTTTTGCACGCGGGAATGACGGAATTAATATCGAGGAGCAGTTTGGGAAGGTAGGTGCTCAGCCTCTAGAGAGATCAACCAGACAAACACGCCCGGAAATGAACGGACCAAGCGATATTAGCGACCTCCTTTCCGGATTAAAAACAAAGAATATTAACATTCAGAATAAAAAAGACAGCGACAGCCGAATAAGCGTGCAAGATCTTAAAGAAATATCAAGTGCGACAGCCCCTTCCCGCTCAAAGAAACGCACAAAGAGCGAGAGGAATACAGTAACTCTGGATATGTAAGGTGATTTATATTATTTAATTTAAATAAATAATATATGAAATAAGATTATATTAGTTTGTTTAAATTCTCTTTTTGCAATAAATATTTAAGCGCGGACTCTACGGGGACATCTGCTATCCCCCCGAGAAATCTCTCGAATGCTATAATTGCAGCAACAAAGATGAGGCCAAATGCAATAACCAGCGAATATCTTAGACGATATGTAATATTCATTTTGAATAAATATTCTGAAAAAGTGTTCATTATATATACAATAATATTACCGGGCAAAAGATATGTAATAACTATTGCAATAATATATCTACTTAGGCCGCTAAATATATTATTATTTAATCTCGCGTCTAAAAAGCAGACGATGCCAACCCCAATTAGAGCAAAAAAATTGATTAACGTGCTTGACAGAAATCCATAATACGATATAGCGGATGGATTATATAAATACTTCCATATATCAAAAGGACCTCCGGCAAATCCTAGCACTGTCGCAATCATGTCTAAATTGGAACAATATAACGACGCTAAAAAAAAATGCTTGGATTTTATTAAATAATTCGGAATTACCATAACTCCCATAAATATAAATATGGTAAGCCCCAGTAAATTTTTATTAAATTCCTGTTTTGTTAAATGCACTACGTTTTTATTTATAAGTGTTCTCCCCTTGCCGAACTCTCCGACAAGTTTATCGTGCTGTATATCATTCATATAATATAATATAATATAATATAATATAATATAATATAATATTCCCTCTACCCTGATGCGGATTTAACTACCCTCGCCGCCCAATGCAGTTAAATAACTAGGTTCCGGACCATATTCAGAACACAATTGTGACATACGAACAGTAGCCTCGTCTTGTATTTTAATTATTTCATTTTCAAACTTACGGATATTAATCCCCGCAGCTTTTTCAATTTGGTCATCAGTCGCGATATCCTTCACCGCCCACAGATAACCGGCTCCATAGTTTGCGTGTAGAACGGCAATCATTGAACTATCGTCTTGTTTAGAAGCCGTGCTCCATCTAGCGGCCTGCCTAACAAGTGTTTGTATATTTTTCTTTAATAAATCATAATTATTATTATATAGATAGCAGTGATCGCGAATATCTAATAAATAGTAAATAAATAAACATCCAAATATAAAAAAATATAGTTCACGCATATAGTAAGATATATAATGAGTAGATTTAAATTTGGCGATGCTAAACAATTCCTCCGGTCGGTGTTCTTTATACTAAAACCATCTCTTTATACGCCTCATATATGCATTTTTCAAAGAGGGATTTGTTAATAGTTTCGTCTATAAAACTACATATAATATTCAATTTATTTCCCGCACTAATTGTATTATATATAATCTCGTTATTTCTGGGAGTAACAAAAAAATGAATATCCGTCAATTGGCTTCCGCTTATATCGGGACCGACCATATTAGTGAAGATATAATCAACGCACGACGGTCCGATTGAATATAAAGAAAATATATTTATATTGAACTTCGAATTTAAAAAAGAAATAAGCTTATGCAGACAGAATAAAAATGCGGAATGCTTATATGAGTTTAGCGTAGTGCTTACTTTTTTTAAGATAGTTTCTTTATCGTGATGATTGCTAACAGTAACTGCGATGGGTACAAAATTATTATTACTCTTTTGCGATTTGTCTAAATTATTAGAAGAAAATGGACACACTATTACTAGGTCACGTTTATTCTTGTAGTATAAATTATCTGCCCGCACCATAATAGAAAAGAGAAGGTCATTTATTGTTATGTTCTTATATTTTGAAACAGCCTTAAGTTTGATAAGAGAAAGGGGATTGCATTCTATGTATCTTATACGTTTCTTCTCGTTTCCACTCACACTATCATCGTTATTTTTCAATGTATTATTCGATGTATTATTCGATGTATTATTCAATGTATTATTAAGAGTATTTCGAAAATAGCACATTACCAATTTTAGCGCTACTTTAATATTTAATATAAACAATAATACAAACCCCACAATTTGATAATAAATTTTGTCACAAAAACTAATAGTTTTATTATACGGAGGTTGTTTGAGTTCTTTACATATATTGGCAGCTTCATTTATTTTTGGTGCATTCATTTTTAATAAAGAAGAATTTCTTAGCATATTAATTAAGCTTGTTCCATCGCATTTAGAATGATTTATCTTCATATAAACACGCGATTTTTTTGCGGATTTATCTACACAGCAAAAAAAATACCAATCTAATATTGTTTTCCCGCAATTATTAGTGTTATTATTCGCAAGTTTTTTTATATACGAACGAAAATGTTCCGAGTTAAGATATTTCATTTCATAATGTTCGTCTACATTAAACTGATTATATTTTGTCGACACTACCTGGTCATTCTCAATATATAATATATTTTGCAAAATAGGTGTTTTATCGTAGGAATCTAAAATACACTTTCGCATTTGGTCTTCCCCGATTTCTATATCTACGTCCGTGTAGGATATTATATAACACGGGGATTGATTGTCTAAAATAAAAAATTTATCAAGACCCGCCATATATAAACTATATAAACTACATTTAAAAATATTCTATCATATAACGCAGGCTTGTTATAAAATATTCATTTAGTTTAAAATTAAAACATATAATAAACTTATTATATACCTATATGTCTGAATCTATAGAAGAGATAAGAACTACCCGCTATAGCAATAAGCCAGCATGTAATAAACTAATCTGCAATAAACACAATATTATATTGTCTGCAACCGATAAAAAAAACGAATATCTATTAACCTTCAAAATACACAATCCTCGTATATATATTGGGGCTTTTACTGGGTGGAAGATTTATGATTTAATTTATACGTTAAATCGAGATATTTTAGAAGATATGAAGATTACGATTAAAGAAAATAATATAAGAACATATTCTTACCTATTTAAACGTTTCGGTGCAGAATTAGGAATTCTACAGAGATGTTTAACGCTTGACATGACATCCGTCTCATCCGGAGAACACAATATTCAATATATAAGCAAACCATCCAACGATAAGGTTGTTAATTTTTCTCGAAGCGAACCGGTGATAAGTAACTTCGCATCATTTGATATTAATATAGTAGACGACCACACGATGGACGTAAAATACCTTTATCACATAGATTTAGATGAACAACTCCCAAAGTCTATGGAAAACATAGCCGGTATATTAATTAAAAAACTATTTTGGCGTTTTAAAACATTTATAGAGAATATTGAATAAATATATATGGTTGAAGAGATAATTCTAGTAATATATACGGCCCTCGTCTTTTTATTACAATACATATATTATTTGTGTGGGAGGGGCAAAGGAACGTGTATATTTAATGTCCTTAAAAAAATGGCTTCGATAAATGTTCTATATATCAAAGTATTGCAAGCGTTTCCTTCTAGGGACAAGTTGCTTACGTTGGAACAGGAGAACGAATTACAACGATATACCGATAATGTTCCCTACACAAAAGAAGACATAGACGACGAGTTCTTGCGTCATTTCGAAAAAGACGGAAATCAAACGCTTTTATTAGAAAATAACGGATTTCCAATTCGTGCGGGAAGCATTTCTTTAGTTTATGGAGGTATTTTGGACAATAATCCAGTAATTGTTAAAGTTGGTCGTAAGAATATTAAGGTAAAAATCGAAAGTGCGTTGAAACAATTAAAATATATCGTCTGGTTAATTACCCTATTTAATAGTAAAATATCAGTTGATATAAATGATTTTTTGAATGAACATAGACAACTTTTCCTCAAACAGATTGATTTTGCATCAGAATTAAATCATTTGCAGAAAATGAAAAATAACTTTAAAAATATAGACAACGTAATTATCCCAACAGTATACCCGGAGTTTACGAAAAAGTATTCCAATATGATAGTTATGGACTACATCGACGGTGTAACTTTAAATAATATCGACGACGATGATAAAGATAAATATGTAGAAATAATCATCAAATATTTTTTAAAAAGCTGGATGTATGATAGATTTTATCACGGAGATTTTCATCCAGGAAATATCATATTTGTTAAAAACGAAACGTGTAAAATAGGTGTGATTGATTTTGGATTAATGAACGCGTTGACGGAATTTGAACAATCAGGAATACATTCGTTTATGTCTATTATGTCAACAAGCGACAACTACCGTGAAGGTATACGACAATTCACAAATGATATCATACGGCCAAAACACACCTATGATAATTTAGAAGACTCAGTAAAGGAGGATATATTATTAAGAATTTCCATTATAATTAAAGCCGGGTTTTCGAGATCTTACTTAAATGCGAGCGATTTAAATATAATTAACATTTTTTTGCGCGACTATAATCTTAACGTTGACCCGTGTATCTGCAAATTCATAATAGCGATTACGGTGTTAGATAGCGTTGTTCAACGGGTAAGCAAAGGTGCAAACTATATCGACCTCATTCAGCGATATGCGAAGTCTATGTTCTTGACAGATTTGGCGGATTTAATAGAAATGTAAAATTGAACATAATTAAAGGATTATGTTCAATACCAATATATGAAGTTTATTCTTATTGATGGTAGCTATTTCATTTACTATAGATATTTCTCTCTTAAGAATTGGTGGAGAAACGCCAAGCACATCGACGAATCTTGCATTCCATTTGAAAACGCAAGATTTATTGATAAATACAGGACAACTTTCATTAAAAAACTAGCTGAAATTAAAGAGATATATTCTCCGAACGAGAAAGCCATTATTTTGGTTGGGAAGGATTGTCCATCCTCCAATATTTGGCGCCGAAAATTATTTGCAGAATATAAACACGGTAGGAAGAATGACGACAACGGCGTGGGCCACTCATTTAAGTTAACATATACCGAAAACTTATTTAGTAAAGGAGGTGCAAACGCTATTTTATATGACGAAGAATTAGAGGCCGACGACTGTATAGCAGTTACAACCCGCCATATTGAAAATACATATCCCGACTCGAGCGTTCATATTATAACTAGCGACATGGACTACCTTCAACTGGTAAATGATAATGTATATATTTATAATTTACAGGGGAAGTTGTTGACTGACAGCAAACATAGTTTTAATAATCCAGAAAAAGATTTATTTTGCAAGATTGTATCCGGAGACAAAAGTGATAATATACAATCGGTATTTGCCAGATGCGGACAGAAAACTGCGGCTAAATATTATGACGATCGTGGAGAATTTAAAAGGAAACTAGAACTAGACCCCGATGCAAAAAAACTATATGAACGGAATAGGGAAATTATAGATTTTGACTACATTCCAAAATATCTAGAAGAGAGATTCAAAAAAAAATGTCTCAAACTACCCGCCTCCTTTTGCAACGAGTAGAACGCCCCCTTTTGTTTGTCTTACGCTTTTTTTTTGTCCCTCCCCCCCGAGCTACGTGCCCATGTTTATGATGCCTCGATGCAGACGAAGCTGATGGCATATGATGCCTCAACGCCGACGAAGCTGATGGCATATGATGTCTCGATGCAGACGAAGCTGATGGCATATGATGCCTCGATGTGTGGTGGTGCGGTCTATGATGCCTCGATTGGTGGTGTGGCCTATGATGCCTTGATAAATGAGAATCATATATATCATGCAACCCTCTCCTGTAGTGGGTGCGGGCGTGGGAGGATATACCTCGACCATTATTTATGGCTTTGCTTTTAACATACCCGGTAGTTTCACTATGATATGCTGGGGGCAACATCGGAAAACCCCTTTTCGTTATGCGAACATCCGGCTCCCTAACGACATCATCTGGGTAGAAGAATTTATGCAAACTAGTCATAATATCCTTTTTCTTATCTTTACAATCTAATCTATCAAAATTATTTTTATGGTCTTCCATCATAGCTAGATAAACGGTTACCTTCGCCGAAACTGGTTCTCCTATCCTTAAGTCAGTTGGTACTGTCGGGTGAATGTCGATTTTATGAATGATATACTTGCGATTGTTATTGTAAATTGGTGTTTTTGGTTTGAACATTAGGTCCAGCATATATTTTATATTGTGTTCCCCATTATTTCGTGCCACGGGAGACCCGTATTTCGGAATTTTTCTGTTTTTGATAACATATTTAAGAAGCTTAGTAAAATATAGAGACTTTTCGAAAAAACTACGATATGATATTGGGACACCTGCTTTTTTTATAATCTCATCAGTGTATTTTAATAAAGGGGTAAATAGTATTTTTTGTACACGACCTTCGGGTACAAGCATCTTACTTGTGAATTTTACGGGATTTGTTTTTATCACTCCAGAGAAGTCAATATCTATATCTAAATAAAGGGAGTTGTCTTTTTTATATTGTGGAGGACGAGCCTGCTTAAAAATATCTTATATAATAATTATATAATAATCATATAAGATATTTTCATTTAATAAAATTATTTGGGAAAACGTATATATTTCACAAAGACGCCGATCTCTGGGATTGCGCCGATCTCTGGGATTGCGCCGATCTCTGGGATTGCGCCGATCTCTGGGATTGCGCCGATCTCTGGGATTGCGCCGTTTTTAAAATCTCAATGGCTTTCTCTTCTTCCTTTTTAGAAATAATATTATCATTATTCGTATCAACCGCACTTTTAATTTTAGACAATTTGTCGGAAATAATACAGAATCTGCTTTCCTCATTAAACAAATGGTTTGATAATATTGCAAACGCAGCAGTCATCAAAATCGAAACGATAACGTCGTTCGTTCCAATAAAAACGGTTGTAAATATTAATATTTCCCTCCCCATCGCGTTTCGCAGAGCGTGCTCCTGTGTTTTACTAAACCCAAGGTCTATATACTTTGACCCAATATTAGATACTATCATGAAGAGTCCTATAAAAAATTTGTTTTTATTTAGACTATTTACATACCTAAACATCTTTTTTAAAGAACCCATTGTTGTATATAATATTAGATAAAAAAATTTAAAAATAATTTTTGATGCCAACAGTATTCCACAACATATTATTAGCAAAGCCTTTTGTTTTATTAATCGTGTCGTTATACTGTTTCCCTCGCATCCACCTCCTCCCTCGTGCCCTCAATCTTATTGGATGAAAACGGTTCTGTGGTCCATCCCTCAATTTCGTTGTGAAATTCTCGCGTATATAATACGTGTTATAATAAACGTAAACCATTAATATAAAGAAAAAACAACATATATATTTCATAATTATATATATATAATCATTTATTAAATATTCATATTCATAATCATATTAAAAATGTTTATTAGGAAAAATTATATAATATTAAAATCTCTTTTTTTATTAGATATGAGTAATTTAGTATTATGTGCCGCTCCTTTTTCTCCAAAAAATAATCTTTCGGAAAATAATAACAGGTCGCATATAGATAAAACGAGGAATCACACTCTAAAAAATAGGCAGGCCCAAAATTCGAAAATTAACGATGCAATCGCTCGCATACACCAATCCCCCGAGGTGGGAGAGGAATTAAATAATTTTAATCCTCCCCCCCCACCATCGTCAATCGGTGTCATAAAAACAGAGGAATCTAATCCTAACACAAAACATATCAGGGTAAATACATCCGAATTAACCGGAGACGGGTTATCTAATACTGGTCCTCCTGAAGGAGAACATTATGATGATTTAAATATTACGGATAATAACGAATATTATAAAAAGGTAGCGCCGATGTATAAAGAAGCAAATCACCCACCACCACAACCACAGCCCCAACCACAACCACAGCCCCAACCACAAATGATGTCAAATAAAGGAGAAATGGCGCAGAAATTAAATTATATGATCCATTTATTGGAAGAACAACACGATGAAAAAACAGGGCATGTGTTCGAAGAGCTCATATTATATTCCTTTTTAGGAATATTCATAATTTTTGTAGTAGACTCATTCGCGCGAGCTGGAAAATATGTTCGCTAATATATTATTAAACATTTATCTGCCGGCAAATTTTTAGTTGCATAATTATAAAAAATAAACGAACTCTTTTGAGAATATCTAACAGTAATATTTACACCAAAAGACTTTATTATATCAACATTAGATGATACACCATCAATAAACACATACTCAGATTTTTGGCGTTTATTGCACATATGTAAAGCGATTGAAAATCCTGTAAGAAAAATATTATTATTATAAATATCGCTCAATGATGCAAAATTAGTGATGACATTAGATAATTCTTCTTTGTTTCCCTCGAGAATTTGATTTTCACCCGGAATTTTATTCGGGGTATACTTTATCATAGAATTTCTAAAGAAATATGCGGAAACTAGATTATCCTTATGCAAAACACCATATATAAATATATTTCCGGTGCGAATGAAATGAAATATTTCCGCCATCTCGGGATATATAAAACATTTAAAACGGTTACTATTCTCATCAATAAACGTTTTTAAAAGGTTTACATTATCGCACGTTAGCTCTATTACCTTAAACGACCCGTGTGGTATTGTTAGAAGAGGAATATCATTTATCAAATACCCTGTGGTGAGAAATGATGTTAATGGGATAATAATATGTTTAGGTCCATCGTGTTTAAACAAAATAGTAGTGATATTCTTCCTGTTTTTTCGTAAATTATTACAGTGGTTCTGTATTAATTTAGGAAATATATCCTTTTTCTTATAACCGGGATATATACACAAATTATCCATATAATAAATAGGAAATATAGGACCTTTATTAAATACCACGCATAATTTTCTTCCACACACAAGCCCCTTATAATTATCTCCTTTCTCGGCATATGGTGAACTGTCGTAATATATAGATACATAACCATTTCCGCCAGAATCCCTCAAATAAGGGACAATGTTATTATTCTCTGGCAGAAAGTTTAATGTAGAGGTCCGCAAGCAAAAATTCTTTATAAACCCACAGATATATTGAATTTTGGAATCATTCAATTCCGAGGCATTATGCGTTTTTATATCTATAATATTCGTATATCTGTTAATCGGAACTATAGACTTACTTATTTTGCCTGGCGGTCTAATCCTATACATAATATTATAGTAATGAAAAACCGGCTGAGTGCTCCAGAAATGATAGCGTATTTTAATATACGCCATAAAAAATATATACATAAGAATAATTGCTAATATTATGTAAATAATTATCATTTTAACAAAAAGTTAGATAATTATTAATAAATATAAACTGTTAATTATGTTGGCTTTTGAAATATATACAAATATTGGGAGTCATTCGTGCACGTCGACATATCTACTTTTCCCAATAAAATAAATCCCACGTGTTTCGTAATGTTAACCACTTCTTTTTGTGTAGGCATAAACAGCCTTAATTCGTGTTTCCGTATATTTCCCGAGGTTACTTCTTTAAACTGTTCACGGAATACCGCTGTTGAGTCATTCGGATATATTTCAAAGTTGGACTTATAATCATAATCCACCAGCTTTACAGTTGTATTATTATGATTACATTTTTTCACATATTTTGACGAAGATACCTCAAATGGGTTGCTTGAAGTTAATACGGGGTCAAAACCTTTACTATCCACCAAATTTATTATTACGTAACCACCCGGTTTTAACCACGAGTAGCAATTTTTGAAAAATGCATCTTTGTTTTGCATATAATACACGGTAAAGTTAAAACACGTAATATGAGTGAATGTATCTTTAGAAAAGCTGGCTCCGTCCATTGCATCTAAGTTGCGATAATCATTGTTTGAATACGTGCTTTTTGCCTTATTAATCATCGACAAGGAATTGTCTATTCCAATTGCTTTTATATTCTCATTCGAAAACGCATCTACGTGATGTCCTATACCTGAGCCAACATCTAAAATGACACTCTCCTCAGTTACATTGGTTTGTTTCCGAATAACACCCACCTCGAACCTATTTCGTTTCTTGTTATATAGTATAACATCATACTGATTCGCATAAAAATCATCATATATATCGCCTCCCCTCTTTAAAACCATTTTTTTCTGGACACCAAACCCCTCCTTCTGTGGGTTTATTAAATTAATAAACAAACATAATATCAGCATACCTCCAACTATATATAATATGAATTCTATAATAGACCGTTTTTTAAAATAATCATAGCCGTCTATAAGCAATCCCTTGCTTGATGTTTTTACCATATGTATTATATTGCTATAATTTTTGTATTTATTTTAATATATGACAGACACTGAAATTAATGATATTCGAACAAAATGTGATTTTAGACAAATAACCTTTTCGGGATTCCAGAAAGTCAAAGTTAAGAAGGAGATAACCGAGTGTTTATTATCTGGAAAGGTCGAAGCAGCGTGCTATTGGGGCGCAGAATTTATATGCGCCGGGCACTATATTGACTTATGGGAATGTATAATTCTATATATATCTAAATATATTCATCTAGGAAACCCTAAATTACCTATATACATTGCGTTGCGTTTTAATAATTTCAAGGATATACTTTCGGGGGGTTACATCGACAATGAGTTGAGAATGAGGAATAATCCTAAAATTAGACGATTGTTTGCCGAAATAACAGGGGTGTTGTGCTTCTCTCGAAAGAAACATCGTTTTGAGGACATAAAAATTAAAAAAAACGAAGAGTTCAATATGGCACATATGTCTACAAAATTAAAAGCACCCACAATTAATTATGCCCAAACTATTTTCTGTAAGGGTGACCCGAAAGAAATTTTCATAGCGATAAACGAATTTGCATATCACATATCTCCACAATCAAAAAATGTTGTGTCTGCTTGCTACTGGCTGGAATGGTTATTGGAGTTTGAGATGCTTTCCAAAAGAAAGAAAGAAGGGTGTTTTTGTGAAAGGAGGAGTTTTGCCCCTGTATTAGACAAATATCAAATGGTTATTGGAGTTTGAGATGCTTTCCAAAAGAAAGAAAGAAGGGTGTTTTTGTGAAAGGAGGAGTTTTGCCCCTGTATTAGACAAATATCAAATGGATATTATATGGATGGTATGGGAGTTGTTATTATTAGAATGTAAAAAAGACGAGAAACATATTAAGTCTGAAATAATGAACTCGCTGTTATCTATTTTTTGTATAAAATACACTAGCGGCTTAAAGAAAAAGAGAAGATATCTTTTATATTTCGGTATAACACTTTTAACGGAAACGGTTGATTTAAATGTTGATATTCTAAATGATAAAGACGCCATACACAAGATTATTGGTAAAATTGACGTAGTTTACAAAGATGTAAAAAAAAATGAGATTAGCCCAGCAACAGATTATTTATTTGATGGGAGAACAGCACCAAAGAGTAATTTAGACAAAACAATAGAGAGACTTGACGCATTAAATAAAATGTCGGGCGAATAGTAATAATTATTTTTATAAGTAATAAAAACTAATTAACTTGTATAACTAATGCTTCCATCTATTTTTATCAGAGAACATTCAGCGAATGACGCAGAACATTCAGCGAATGACGCAGAACATTCAGCGAATGACGCAGAACATTCAGCGAATGACGCAGAACATTCAGCGAATGACGCAGAACATTCAGATGTCGATACACCTCCACCATCTCCTAAACAACCTCCTCCTCCCGCAGCAGCCGCTATGCTAATATCTGCAAATAATCATATTCAACATACGGCTTCTTCGAATTCTTATCTATCAACCTCATCATTATATTCTCTTTTTTCGTGGCTAGGAACCTCATTATACTCACTAACGAAAATCCCTTCTTCTTTTTCATATTCGTCGAATCCGGAGTATGATCATGAACAAGTATTAACCACTATGAGGAAATTGCACAACCATCTTCGTTTCCTAGATGCAAAGATAGACCGAATGAATATAAATACGATGGGGTTTGCAACTAAAGCGAAAAATTTATATAATAACAAAAAAATAACGAGTGCGATGCATCAGATACGTTTGAAAAAAATGTATGATCACGAAATACAAAAACTAGAAGCACTCAAGTTTAACATCGAAAGCCAAATCCTGCATATGGACTCTGTAGAAATAATGATGGTCACCGTTGATACGATAAAGGACACCAGCGAGTATTACCAGAATATTCATTCTAATATAAATATTTCTCAATTAGAAAATACTCTAGATGAAATGGTCGAGCATCGCGATGATTCAACCGATATACAGAGCATTTTAAGTGACTTTAATGCATTTAAAGAGGCAACATATGACGAAGATGAACTCCTGAATGAGTTGAAAGAAATGAGCTTGGACACAGGCACCGAACAAGCATCGCAAAGCCATATTCATTTAGCCGATTTACCCGAAGCACCTATCCATCCTCTGCCCTCCAAAAAGCAGAAGAACCTTGCAGAAATTAAAAAAGATAATGTTGAGGTAGCCTTTTAATATATTCCCGGGATACAATTGCCGTATAGTTTATGCTTTCCCTTTCTATGATGATGAATACAATTATTACGTTTAGAGTCATTCAGTTTTTGATGAGGTATCGTGCAATCTGCGTATCCGAAGTTTTCTGCCGCGGCAAAATTAGCATTCTTCACATACGTATTATTTTTATCGTACATTACCTTTTTTATGAAAGAATCGCTGGATATCGAACCTGTCGGTTTAAATATTATATTTCCCCTTGGTTTTCCCATCATACCAAGAGTTCCCGATATCCCGCGACTAATTGCAGTCTCGTTTTGTTCAATTGTTTTATATGTAGAATACAAATATTTGTTCGTGCTTGAATTATAATCGGGGATTGGTTTTGTCTGTCCTGATCTTATTATATTTTTAACTGGATCACATTGTTCACAATTAGTTATAATAGGTCCACTTCTAACATAATCCTTTAGACACAACATATTTCCGATGATGGTTGTGGGTTTTCCACCGGGAGTATCCATCGGTATCCCAACACTCGACCGACTATACCCCCTCTCCCCCCTAGGAATTAACTGTTTTCGCCAATGTCTAATAGGCTTAGCCTTCCCCCACGCGGATATTGGTCCCGGCATTGAGTTTATCTCGTCCGTTGTAAGTGGTGCAGACCACGAAGGAACACCAGACGTGGTCATATTATCTGGGTCTTTCCACGATATGTAAGGTTGTCTCCTCCAAATAGATGTGGAATTTAGCATATTATATTATAGTCTAGATTATATTATATTATAGCCTAGATAATATAATAACATACAAGCGAATTAGTTAGAGCACACGAGTGGCGGTGCAAGATAGTGTTTCTGCTGGAGAAGAAGAAATACGCTTATCTCAAAAACATTTAAATCTATTCCCTGTCCTATGCGATGAAACACATTGCTGATTCATAGATTTCAAAAAATATGGCGCGGTATAAGAACCACTATATTTCGCGGTATTTGTCCCAAAGTCTTTTTTCATAGACTGTGCATTTTTTTTTATTGTGTTTAGTCGTAATCTATCCAGTCTAGTGCTGCTCGATACCGCCCCCTGCTGGGAGAACACACTATTATTTGGCTTGTAAACGACGTCAGTCCTTTTTGTAGGTGTCGCGCACGTTTTGGTGTCGGGGTCAACAAAATAACAGCATATATCGCCACATTCCAACTTCGATCTGCTCTGGGGACCATCTGTAACTGTTGGCCATAGTCTATTCCCCGCTTCATCCTCATATGATATACCTTCAATCTTTGACCCAGAGAGATTTTGTATATATGTTTTTGTTCTTGCTCTCAGATATGCCCTACTATCGGTATAATAAGTTTTATCTAATACCGTTGTAGCACTGGTAATTATCTGTGATTGCTTGCAACAAGAGCCATTCGCTCCATCCGGAAGGATCTTTCCTACATATTCGGAGAGAATATATGATTCTTCACAGCAGTCTTTCGGCTGTTTTAGCGTTACGCTCCCACCCGGAATGCACCCAGGAACACCTACCCCTGCCCGACCCCCACCACTTGCCGCCCGGGGCTGTAGTTGTTTACGCCAATGTTTAAGCGGTCTACTACTCGGATACCAACAATTAGCAGCCCCTTGTATTTCATCTGTATCTGCTGGATTTGAACCATTTGTCATCGGCCGAGACCACGTGGGAACAGCATTTATGAAAACTTGTTTATTAGATTTCCATAAACCAACTTGAAAGATACCCATATAGTATAGTGTGTAGAAAATAATAACTATTAATAATATAATGATAACTAATTCTATAATAATAGCTTTTTTTATCTATTTAATAATAAAACACGTGTTTTATGGTAACACTATAATAGAAGGAGCTGCGACAAAGTCTGATACCTCTAATGCGGCGAGTATTAAAACGATTGGTGTTACCCAAGAATCACATACACAGCAAATAAAGAAACTTACCGATAAATATAATGAACTGCAAGGACTCCTGAATGGTAACAACATTAAGAAGGCAATCGCAACAAACGCAGCAAATATTACGATCGCTGATAAGCTTAAAAATTGTTGCAAAACGAAAAACAAAGATGCATAAAATAGATTTAGAGAATTGTGAAAATTATTTTATAATATAATAATAATAATAATAATAATAATAATAATAATAATAATAATTATTATTATAATGATAATCGTTTCTGTAATTATTATATTTTTAGTATATTTAATCATAAACCATATTTTTTATTTACGAAAAAACGTTGAAGGGGTCACATCGAGATCGGAAAAGTCGAGGATTTCAGAAATTAATACGAAAACAGAAAATAACGATATTTCGTTGAATAGCTTAAAAAATTTTAGCGATACGATAAGCACGAGATTCGCCAAAGGCGTCGGACTCCTCGTCACCGTGCCCACCAAGGACGACTCGTCGACGGGGAAAAAAGGCTCCGCATATAACACACACGAAAGACTAAAAAATTGCCTTTTCCAGTGCCAAAAACCAGAAATTCCGGTGTCGAAAAAAAAACGCCCACCCCGAACCAAAGCTCAAGGTTAATTATAAACTATTAATATATTTATAATATATATATATAATGTCCAAATGCAAATATGTAATAAATGATGTAATAAAGAGCCCCGGTGAGGCAGGAGCAACTACTAAAGGTAGCGAAGGTGCGACGGGAAAGGGTATAGATGTAGCAGTAGGCTATCAGAATTGTTTAACAAAGGGGCCTCGTGGAGATTTAGCTCCTGATGCACTGAAGGACGTGGAAGCAGTATGTGGTAAACAACCAATCGGTGTTGTTGATGTTATTAAATCTAAAGGACAGTGTAAAGACACTAAAACAGGAGAAAAGGTAACACGTTCTTATTTTGTAAATACAAAGCCTAGCTGCGGCTCGGCTACAACGGGGTATCAGAACTGCGGAATTGTTGCGGGAATTGAGAATGATATTGAGTCTCTCGCAGGTATTTTCGAAAGTATGTTTTCATTCGATACTCCAGATTGCACAAACGTTGACGTGAAACATTGCACCCCCGGGTCATCTTCAGCCTGTACAAATATAACTAAATCAGGGTATTTGATTGATTCTGATGTGAAAAAAGCAAATGATTATATGGCTGAGTACAACTCAAACCATAAGGAGGGGTTTCAAACTAGAAATAGCTATACGGGACACGAATTCGATATGCCGGATGACCCAATTATTCATCTTTACTATGCCGCCGTTGGGCTTCTAATGTTTTATATATTATTGCGAGTAACAACTAACGAAAGATAGAACCCCCAACATTTAGTTACGCACAGCACCCTTCTTTTTTGGTGCAACTGACCCTCCTCCACGAGTTCTTGATATAGCAGACCTAACATTGTTTTTATCATAATTCTTATATCCCATCGTTGTATCGCGGGTTGTATCGCGGGTTGTTATAATAGAACTTTTTCCTACAGCTCGGGCTCTCCGGGATTGTATATGCTGGGAAGAGGAAGACGGTATTGATTTATTAAGAGAATATGCAGAGAGCTTCGTTCCTGTTGTTTTAGAAAACTTTAAAATGGTAGACGCCCTGTTAATATCCTGGGTTTTTTTATATATTAACCTAGAGTTACTAAATGCACTTCCTTGGCTCATCGTATCCGGTTTAAACGGGGAGCCATTTACGACAGAGGTTAGTCCATTAATTGTCGTCTGCTTTATAGGATAACTCGCTGGTCCTACGAAATAAGGTAATGTATAAATCGGAATGATATCGAGGGGCATTTATATATATAACTATTATTATTTATATATATACTTAATAATTTGACATTAATGACGTGAATGATGCGTTGGATTCGTCTCCTCCGAAGCTTTTATCATTATAGGTTTTATTTATCGCCGCTAGTTTTTTGAAACGGACGTAATCATCTCCCGCATATACAAATTTAGGATTTCCTGCGAAGGTAGCTTTCCCATTGAATTTTACGCCACCGGACCTCGCATAAACACGCAGAGATGAAGAAAGCCCTATATTATTAAGGTGATTCGATTCTCCTCCGGTGGAACTCTGGTTAATATATCCATTTGGATCTCCTGCATTATACGCTTGTCTAAAAGGCGTAATGCTTTCGTTCTTATCTAAATGATAAAATACTTGGGATGTGGGTGGCGGCAGCCACGTGGGCGACGCGGGGGAGAGAGGTGTGGTCGTGAGCACCAAATCTTCAAAAGAGTAATTAAAAATCGACGAAAACACCTCATTCTCATTCCTCGAGCGCACTAGTTCGCCCTCTAAGGCGACGAGCGTGTATTTTCCTAGATTGTTCATTTCGAAGAATACGGCCCAGGAACCCACCGGCGGTGGTAGCATAGCTAAATATTTTTCGTTTTTAAAAAACTCGGCAGCCGGTGGCGGAAGGCGAGCCACGTGTGAAGGAGAAAGTACAGCTGTAAGGATAGTTTCGTAAAGGTTATCCTCCTCCTCCTCCTCCGGCGGCATGCCCCTAAGGTCCTTGACCGTGGGGTCGCTCTCATCGACACGGAAGTATTCTCCGTTCTCTGGCCTTCCTTCGATATCCAGTCTAAATCCTTCGCTCCAATCTTTTTTCCCAAATCTCCCAAATCCTGTTCTTAGAACTTTGCGCGCGAGACCTCGGGTGCTTGCGCCATCCATCCCAGAACCACCGGTAGTCCCTGCCCCACCTCCAAGTAATTTTGGCTGAAAGCCCTGTATTCCTCCTCCTAACTTAAACATAGCTCCCGACATTTATATATATATAACTATTATTATTTATATATATACTTAATAATTTGACATTAATGACGTGAATGATGCGTTGGATTCGTCTCCTCCGAAGCTTTTATCATTATAGGTTTTATTTATCGCCGCTAGTTTT
>Ga0206128_1000221_pt1 | contig 69747 bp, 66 predicted proteins | sample Helgoland_Spring_7_FD_148601 | JGI IMG/M metagenome (GOLD analysis project Ga0206128, IMG submission 148601) | Pelagic subsurface seawater microbial communities from Kabeltonne, Helgoland, North Sea - Helgoland_Spring_Bloom_20160426_1 | ecosystem: Environmental > Aquatic > Marine > Epipelagic ... | reverse complement strand
AGTTAAAATTCCTATTTCTATTCAATCTAGAGAAAATAAAAATACAATAATAAAAAAAAAAAATTATTTTATTAATAAAATAAATGATAAAAATATCAAATATTCAAGTTTAAAAATAAAAAACCAGCAGTCAAATTTTTCATATTTTGGGTCTTATTTAACAAAAATACCTAGAAATAAAAAATATTCATTTTTATATTATTTTGAAAGAGAATTTTATTATTATTTAGAATTATTAATGCAAAACAATAAATCAAAAATAAATACACCTTTTTATAGCTATAATATAATGTCCTTTATTTTTAACAATAAAAATGATTATTTATTAAAAAATTTAAATGAAGAAAAATTAATTAGAGGTAATTTTAAGAATACTGATTCTAAAAATATAATTTTATTAAAAAATAAAATTTCTGAATCAGAGTCTAGTTTATTAAAAAGAAAAGTTTCCGGTTATTTATATCCAGATATTCAAAAAAAAAATATAATTTTTATTAATCAATTAGATTTATTATTTAATAATTCATTTATACAAATAAAAGGACCAAAAAATTTAATTTATAATAAATTTAAAAAATTTTCTAATAATTTATTTTTTTTATATAGTAAAAAAAGTTCAATAAGCTTTAATATAGAAGAATTAAATTTAAATAAAAAAAATAATATATATTTAAAAAATAAAAAAAATTTAACAAAAAATTTAAATTTTTTTGGTAATAAAAAAATGGATTTTGGATTAGGTTTTAGTCATAATAAAACTAAACAGTTAGAAACTATGGAAATTGATAAATCTAATTATCAACCTAATCTTTCTTTAATTTATAGTAAACAGAGACTCGATTCACAATCCCCATTTTCCTGGCAATATCCTATAAAAGAAGATTTATTATTAAATAATAATAATTATTTTCATTCATTATTAGTTAATAAAAAACATAATTATAATTTGAAAAAAAATTTACAAATAAAAATAGATTATTATGATAATAATAATAATAATTATTTATTAGAAGTTTGTGATTTTAATGAAATTCCTTTAGTTCCAATAAGTTATAAAAGTTATTTTAAATATAATAAAAATTATAATAATTTTAATAGTTATTATTCTAATTTTATTAAAAATTTTAATAATTTATTTAATACTGATTTATATGAACTTGTAAGTTTTAAACAATGGTCTCTTTTAACACAAATAAGTTTTTTAGTAATATTTTTAAATTTGATTAATAATTTAAAAGAAAATTATGGTGAATCTTTTTTAACTGCTTTTAAAACATTTTTTAATAATTTTGAATTTGACGCATTAATTAATTTAAAAATAGAGGTAGGGAAAACTATTAAATCAAAAAAAATAAAATTTAATAATTTAGTTGGCGGTAAATTTTTTTTACAAGAATTTAATCAAACAATTTTATTATTAAGAAATTCAAAATTTGGTATGCAGTCGAATTTTAATATAAAAAAACCTGATTTTAATTTTAATCAGAGTTTATTTAATCAAAACAGTTTTTTTTTATCTAGTAAGAATAAAAAATATAAAAATTCATTTATTATATTTAACAGTAAACAAAAAAACTCACTTTTAAATTTTATTAATAACCCATTTTATTTGTTATACCCAAACTATAAAAAAATAAATTCAAAAAATAATTTTTCAATTAAAAATTTACAAAATAAAATTTATATTAAAGGATTTTTATTAGTAGGTCCTCCTGGAACTGGAAAAACAGTTTTAGTTAAAGCATTATCGGGTGAAGCTGAAGTACCTATTGTTTTAGAATCTGGTGAAAAATTATCAAAGTTTAGTTCATCAAATGATACCATATCAGAAAATGCAAAAGGTGCTTTAGAATTAAAAAATTTATTTAAAAGAGCAAAAAAAATATCACCTTGTATTTTATTTTTAGACGAAATAGATAGTGTTGGTCAAAATAGAAAAGATGTTTTGGTTGATTACCGTAAAAAAATATTAATAAATTCTTCTACAACAAATTCCTATTATTTTTTATCCAATAATAAAATTAATATAAATTCAATAAATTTTAATAAATCAGATTATATAATTAATAATAATTTAAGTTTTAATAAATTTAATTATATTAAAAATAATGATTCTTTAGATTTAAAAACAAACTCTAATAGTAGCCAATTAAATAGTAAATCATTATCAATGCTTACACAGCTTCTATGCGAATTAGATGGTTTAAAAGATCGTTGTGATCTTGTTATTATAGGGGCTACTAATCGACCAAAAACGCTAGATCCGGCATTAACTAGACCTGGTAGATTAAGTAAAATTGTTTATATAGATCTTCCAGGAAAACAAAAACGTTTTGAATTATTAAAGTTTTATTCAAAAAATAAAAATAATAATATTAATTGGGAGTTTTTTGCAAATCAAACAACAGGTTTAAGTGCAGCTGATTTATCTTCTTCATTAAATATATCATTATTGAAAACAATTTATAACTATATTAATTTAAAAAAAGAAAAAAATTCAAAATTAGTTCCTAGTTTTAATATTACAAAAAAATTAATACCTGAGTTTGAAGAAATTGAATATGGAATTCAAATTATTAAATTTAGAAATAATTCGTTTAAATATAAATCTTATGAATTAGGAATTTTAATAAATTCGTTAATGATAAATTATAATTATTTTAATCAAATAAAATTGATAAGTTTGTTTGATTTTTCAAAATTTATTTTAAATTATAAAAAATTTAATTTTATAAAAACGACTAATATACAAAAAAAATGGCTGGGTTTAAAAATACAAGAAAATAAAATAAGTCCATTAAAGCAAATATCAAGAACTATTTTTTATAAAAAAAATAGAAAATTTATTAGATCTTTATATTTACTAAATAAAAAAAGTAATATTAATAAATTAATAATTAATAAAAAACAAAAGGACTATTTTATAAATAAATTTAATAAATATATTAATCGATTATTTAAAGTCAATATATTTAGTTCTCGAATATTATTATTTTCAACATATATTATTAATAATCCTTTAACTTTATCAGTTAATTTATTTTATAATTATTCCAAAAATATCTTATATTATAAATTATATTATTTTAATAAAAAAATTAATACATTAAATCTCACTAATAATTTAGTACTTGATAAAAAATTTATAAGTTTTAAATATAATAATTTATTAAAATATAAAATAATTAATTATAATTTTAAATTAACAAATAATATAGTTTTAATAAGTAATAAAAAATTTTATTACGAAAATAATAAAATTTTTTCATTAAATAAAACTTTAACTAACGAATTTATTGAAAAAAATTTTAATAATCTAAAAAAATATTTAAATACAGAAAATTATTTTGCTTTATATAATAAAGTAAGTTTAAAAAAACAAACTAGAATTCAACGACTTATATTTAGTGATTCATCTTTTATAAATAGAGTATCTTATTATATTGGAGGAAAAGCTTTAATTTTAGCTACATTAAAAAAACCGATTTCCAATTTTAATACTCTAAACTTATGGTCAGTTAAAAATAAGTTAAGTTCTAAAACAAAAAAAAAATTATTTATAGAAAATTCTATAAAAAAATTAATTAATAAAGAAGATTTTGAAAATTATTTATTTTTTATTATTAATGGAAAAATATCTGAAATTAAAATGTTACTAGATACTAACTCAAAAAATTCTTCAAATTTTGCTATTGATGATTTAAAAGAACTTAGTTGGTTATTAAATATTATGATTAATAAAAATGATTTTTATAAAACATTAAAATCAAATTTATTAAAAAAAGTCTTTATTCAAAATTCAAAAAGTTCTTTTAAACAAAATAATAAACAAATAATTACAAACCATTATGATACAAAACAATTATATTTATTAATTAATAAATTTGATAAATCTTTTTTATTAAATAAAAAAGTATCGTTAAATTTTAATTCACAAAATTTTAATTTTTGGTCTGTAATACCTTATTGGTGGGAACCCAATTTAAAATTAAAAAATACTAATATTATGCATTGGTCATTTAAAAAATCTAAAAAAGTAAACTGTTTAAATTTATTACTTAAACAATCTTCAAAATATTATTATTTTTCTAATAATTATAATAATAATTCAAATAATTTTTTAATTAATAATAATTATATTATTGATGATAATAATAAATTTGTAAATTCAAATAAAGTTAATAATTATAATTTTATAAACAAAGTTTTTGAATCTGAAATAAATTGGAATAATATTTTAATAATTGAATATTATATTTTAATTTCAAATTTAATTTTTAATTTAACTTTTAATTGTTTTAATTTATTAGAATCAAATAGTGAATTTGTGGATTATTTAATTTATTATATATTATGTAATGAGCGTTTTTATGATTTTGAATTAAATAAATTATCATTAAAATATTATTGTTTTAGAAATAACTAAATATAAGTTTTGTTTTTTATCAACTAATTAATTATAATAATTAATGAGAAGAAATTTTTAAAATAAAAACTTTTTTATATAAAGGCCTTTACTTATTTTTTATTTTTATATAAAAATAAAATGTAATTTTAAATTATTTTTAATTAAATAATTTAAAATAAAAGGAAATAAATAGTAGTTTAAAAGATATTTTATAACTACTAATTAATTTTTATTTTATTATTTTTATGATAAAAACAAAAAATTTAGTTTTTTTATTTTTATTTACATTAAATTTTTTTACGTATGACCAAATAGCAAAAGCTTATCCTATATTTGCTCAACAAAATTACCAAAATCCGCGTGAACCAAATGGACGTATTGTATGTGCGAATTGTCATTTAGCTCAAAAACCAGTAGAAATTGAAGTACCTCAAGCAGTATTACCTGATAGTATTTTTGAAGCTTCTATTAAAATCCCATATGATAAATCAATGCAACAAGTTCAATCAAATGGTAAAAAAGGTGATTTGAATGTAGGTATGGTTTTAATATTACCAGACGGTTTTTCTTTAGCACCAACTGATAGAATTCCAGAGGAAATGAAAACAAAAGTTGGTCAATTATATTATCAACCTTATAGTGATAATCAATCAAATATTTTAGTTGCTGGTCCTGTACCGGGTAAAGATTATAGTCAAATGGTTGTTCCTATTCTTTCTCCGGATCCAGCTAAAGATAAAGATGTTAATTATTTAAAATATCCTATTTATTTAGGTGGTAATAGAGGTCGTGGACAATTATATCCTGATGGATCAAAAAGTAATAATAATATTTTTAATTCTTCAGTTTCTGGAAAAATTACTGAAATTAATGCAAGTAAAAAATCTACAAGTATTATAATTGAAACTTCAAACGGTGATAAAATAACAGAAAAAATTCCAACTGGACCAACAATTATTGTTAGTCAAGGACAAAATATTAAGGTTGATGAACCTTTAACAAATAATCCTAATGTTGGTGGTTTTGGACAATCTGAAACAGAAATTGTTTTACAAAACCCAGCTCGTGTTCAAGGTCTAATAGTTTTTTTAATTACTATTTTTATTACTCAAATTTTCTTAGTACTTAAGAAAAAACAAGTTGAAAAAGTTCAATTAGCTGAAATGAATTTTTAATATTTTTATATTTTAATAATTATTAAAATATAAAAATATAATATTATTAAATTGAAATATTTTTATGTTAACATTAATTAGTTATATTGGTTTATTAATCGGTGGTCTTATTATGGCATCTGTTTTTTACTTAGCGGTTGTAAAAATTCAATTAATATAAACATAATTTAGATTTATTATGTTTATATTACACCAATTAGTTTAGTTAAATTAGTGAAAATTAAATTTTTTATTTTTATTTTTTTTTATTATGGTAGAACCTTTATTATCAGGAATTGTTTTAGGATTAGTACCTGTAACAATTAGTGGTCTTTTAGTAGCAGCTTATCTTCAATATCGTCGTGGCGATAGTTTAAATTTTTAAATAAAAAAGTATTCTTATTCTTATTCTTATTCTTATTCTCCCCAGATAGGACTTGAACCTATGACCAATCGGTTAACAGCCGATTGCTCTACCACTGAGCTACTGAGGAATAAATAAATTAATTATTTTTTATTATTATAATAAAAAATAATTAATTTTTCAATTTTAATATACTTTAAACTTAAATACATAATATAAATAATTTCGGAGAGAGAGGGATTCGAACCCTCGGTATAAAATAGTATTATACAACGGATTAGCAATCAGTCGCTTTAAACCACTCAGCCATCTCTCCTTTTTATTATTTAATAAATAAAATTCTATTGTATATATAATATACTATATATTAATTTTATTATATAGGCTTAACAGGATTCGAACCTGTATTCAATACTTAGAAGGTACTTGTCTTATCCATTAGACTATAAGCCCTAAATTTAGACTTATTATTACAAATTAACTTAGTAAAAAAGTTTATATTGAATTAATGATACGTTTTATGTTATAATAAAATTGACTATAACAATTAATTAAAATAAAAAATTTTATTTGCTATTAGATTTTAATAAAAAATTAAAACAATTGTCAAATTAAAATTAAAAAATATAAATAGTCAACTGAATGATAAAATAATAAACTGTTTTTTAAAAACAATATATATAATTAATTATTAATCATGGCAATTACATTAGAACAAATGGTTCAAGCTGGAATGCATTTAGGGCATCCTGCAAGAAAGTGGAACCCTAAAATGGAACCTTTTATTTATACTGAAAAAGACAGTATTCATTTAATTGATTTAATTAAAACTTACGTTCATTTAAATTATGTTTGTAAATTTTTAACGAAATCAACATCGAATGGTAAAAAAATCTTATTTGTCGGAACAAAAAAACAAGCATCAACTTTAATTGAAGAAACAGCTTTAAATTGTAATTCATTTTATGTTAATGAAAAATGGTTAGGCGGTATGTTAACAAATTGGAAAACCGTTTATTTATCAACTAAAAAATTAAAAAATCTAGAAATACAAGAAAAAAAAGGTTTATTTAATAAATTACCAAAAAAAGAAGCTGCTAATTTAATAAAAAGAAAAGAAAAATTAAATAAATATTTAGGTGGAATGAAACATATGGAAGTTTTACCTGATATTGTTGTAATAATTGGACAACATGAAGAAATTAATGCATTAAAAGAATGTAATAAATTAGGAATACGTAGTATAAGTATATTAGATACTGATTGTGATCCTTCAATTTCAGATTTAATAGTTCCTGCAAATGATGATTCTATGCCTTCAATAAAATTATTATTACAGGAATTCGAATTTGCTATTAAACAAGGGCAAGAAATTTTCAATACAAAGAAAAATATGAAATAAGGATTTCAAATAAATGGTTGTTAAAAAGGTAATTTTTATAAAAGCCAAATTAATATGTTAAGTGAAGTAAATCTTTTATTTGATTCTGCAGAAGTATCTTTAGGTCAACATTATTATTGGGAAATTGGTGGTTATTCTATGCATGGACAAGTTCTAATGATTTCTTGGTTTGTTTTTGCAATAATTGCTACTGTTTCTTTTTTAGGAAATAATCAATTAAAACCAATACCGGAAGAAGGTTTACAAAATTTAACAGAATTCTTTACTGAATTTATTCGTGATTTAGCTAAATCACAAATTGGAGAAGAAGAATATGAAAAATGGGTTCCATTTTTAGGAACAATTTTCTTATTTATTTTTGTATCAAACTGGTCTGGTGCTTTACTGCCGTGGCACGTTATTGAAATACCAAACGGAGAATTAGCTGCTCCAACTAATGATATTAATACAACTGTTGCTTTAGCATTATTAACATCAATTGCTTATTTTTATGCTGGTTTAAGTAAAAAAGGTTTAGGCTATTTTAAACGTTATGTTTCACCAGCAGTTTTTCTATTACCCATTAACGTATTAGAAGATTTTACAAAACCTTTATCATTAAGTTTTCGACTTTTTGGAAACATCCTTGCTGATGAGTTGGTTGTCGCTGTATTAGTTTCTTTAGTTCCATTAATTGTTCCTATTCCTATTATGATTTTAGGTTTATTTACTAGTGGAATTCAAGCGTTAGTATTTGCAACACTTGCTGGCGCGTATATTGGTGAAGCTTTAGAAGATCATTAAACATTAAAAAAAATTTAAATTAAATAAAATAATTTAGAAATAATGGTTGTTATTATTATTATACACTATATAACTTTTAGGAGATTATTAATTATGAATCAACTTATCGCTGCTGCTTCTGTTATTGCTGCTGGTTTATCTATTGGTTTAGCTGCTGTTGGTCCTGGAATTGGACAAGGAACAGTTGCAGGTTATGCTGTTGAAGGTATTGCACGTCAACCTGAAGCAGAAGGAAAAATTCGTGGTACATTATTATTATCGTTTGCATTTATGGAATCTTTAACAATTTATGGTCTTGTTGTTGCATTAGTATTATTATTTGCTAACCCATTTGCTTCATAATTAAATTAATCTAAAAAAAATTAATAGTTTTAAAAAATATTAAAAACTAATTATATAAATATTTAATGAAATATTTATATAATTAGTTAATATAATAAGGGGGAGATTTTTTTTATGAATTTAATAGAAATAAATTGTGTATTTTTTGGTCATGGTTTTGGTATTAATACCAATATATTAGAAACAAACGTTATAAATTTAGCAGTTGTTGTTGCAGTTGTTGTTACTTTTGTTGGTGATGCTATACGTGAGTTATTAGAAAATCGTAAAAAAAAAATTTTACAAAATATCTGTGCAGCTGATGCCCGTGCCCAAGAAATTAAAGAAAAAATGGATCAGGCAATTTCACAATTAGAAAATGCAAAAATAAGAGCTAATGAGATTCGAGAACAGGGTTTAATTGCTGCTGAACGTGAAAAAACTCTCTGTATTGAACAAGCAGAAGAAGAAACGGCTCGTTTAAAAGAAACAAGACAATCAGCAATTCGCCTACAACAACAAAAGGCAATTCAACAAATTTCACAACAAATTGTATTGTTATCTTTAAAACAAGTTCGAGATCAATTAAAACTTAAAATGAAATCAAAAACATTTCATCCTTGGGTAAATAAAGTTAAAATTAATAAATATACTTCTATTAAAAAATATTCTTTTAATTAAATATATTTATAGTTTTTTAACTAAAAAATTTTTAAATAGGTTGTTTTTCCTTTTTATAATAAAACAGAAAAAATTCATTTTACTTAAAAAGTAAAATAATAGGAGTACAAAAATGGCATATACAATTAAAGCACACGAAATTAGTAGTGTTATTCGACGTCAAATTGCTCAATACAATGAAGACATGCGAGTAGTTAATGTAGGAACTGTTTTTCAAGTTGGTGATGGAATTGCCCGTATTTATGGATTAGAAAAAGCAATGGCCGGTGAATTATTAGATTTTGAAGACGGTACTGTTGGTATTGCATTAAATTTAGAATCTAAAAACGTTGGTGCTGTACTAATGGGTGAAGGTTTAACCGTACAAGAAGGTTCATCTGTTGTTGCTACAGGTAAAATTGCTCAAATCCCTGTTTCTGACAAATGCTTAGGACGTGTTTTAAATTCTTTAGCTCGTCCAATTGATGGTAAAGGTGATATTGAAGCTACAGAAACTCGATTAATTGAATCACCAGCTCCAGGGATTATATCTCGTCGTTCAGTACACGAGCCGTTACAAACAGGATTAGTTGCTGTTGATGCAATGATTCCTATTGGACGAGGTCAACGAGAATTAATTATTGGAGACAGACAAACTGGTAAAACAGCAGTTGCTCTTGATACAATAATTAACCAAAAAGGTAAAGATGTTGTTTGTGTTTATGTTGCAATCGGTCAAAAAGCTGCTTCTATTGCTCAAGTAGTAAATTCGTTAGAAGAACGAGGTTGTATGGATTATACAATTATTGTTGCAGCAACTGCTGATTCACCTGCTACTTTACAATACTTAGCTCCTTATACAGGTGCATCACTTGCAGAATACTTTATGTATAAAGGTCGTCATACATTAATTATTTATGATGATTTATCAAAACAAGCTCAAGCTTATCGTGAAATGTCATTATTACTTCGTCGTCCACCTGGTCGTGAAGCTTTCCCTGGAGATGTTTTCTATTTACATTCACGTTTATTAGAACGTGCAGCTAAACTAAGTGATCAATTAGGTAGTGGAAGTATGACCGCTTTACCAATTGTTGAAACTCAAGAAGGTGATGTATCAGCTTATATTCCAACAAATGTAATTTCAATTACAGATGGTCAAATTTTCCTTTCAGGAGATATTTTTAATTCTGGTATACGTCCTGCTATTAATGTAGGTATTTCTGTTTCTCGTGTAGGTTCAGCTGCTCAACCAAAAGCTATGAAAAAAGTTGCTGGTAAATTAAAATTAGAATTGGCGCAATTTGCTGAATTAGAAGCTTTTTCTCAATTTGCTTCTGATTTAGATCAAGCAACACAGAAGCAATTAGCTCGTGGTCAACGTTTACGTGAAATTTTAAAACAACCACAATCATCACCATTATCATTAGAAGATCAAGTAACTACTATATATGCTGGTACAAATGGTTATTTAGATAATCTTCCTGTGAATGAGGTACGTTCATTCTTAGTTGAATTACGCCAATATTTATCAACAAATAAATCAAAATATGGTGAATTAATTCGTGAAACAAATGCATTAAATGAAGAAGCAGAAGCTCTTTTAAAAGAAGGTTTAACTGATTTATTAAATGATCGTTAAATTATTAATTAATAATTTGGTTAATTAGATATATTGTGTTTTTTTATTTATTTTATTAAAATTTATTAGATTTTATTTAAATAAAATCTAATAAATTTTAATAAAAATTAAATTTACTTAGCTCTTCTGGTGGAATTGGTAGACACGCTGGTTTTAGGAACCAGTGCTTTAAGCGTGAGGGTTCGAGTCCCTTGAAGAGCAAATTAAAGTATAGTTTAGTATAATAATTAATAAATTATTTCAATGTGGGGGGGGGGTACAAAAATATTTAAAAAAATATTTAAAAATTACTTTTATAAAAAATAAAATTACGATTAATTATTTTAAATTTTTATATAAAAATAATACTTTAAAAGGTAAATCGTGGATGTATATGGGTATATAAATTAAAATATATTCATATTTACATGATATTTAATTTCTACCTTTACAAAAGGGCTACTGCTCTATTAATTCGCAATATAAATTATTATTTATAGCAGTCTCTATTAATTTATATTTTCTTTCAACTTTACAAGAATCATGGTAACAATTAATATAATACTGCAAATATAGATTTATATAAGCCGTAACTTGTTTATTGTTGTTATTATCATTTTTAAAAATACAATTTGAATGAAAAATGAAACAGTCATCTACAAATTCCGTATATTTAAATGTTGTATTATACTTTTTATTAAAAAAATCAAAAACCCCATTTAATAATAATATTCCTTTTTCAATATTATTATCATCAATCATATAATTATTTACTTTTAAAACATTTTCGGTTTTCAATAAATCCGGATCGGGAAGTATTGGGTGTTGTAAATTGTTAACATTAACTTTTTTTAAGTTATATGGCCTTTTATTAATATTGTCTGATTTAAAATTTTTAAAATTCTTTTCTTCTATAAGATCATTATTTCTTTCATAAGAAAACTTATAAAAATTAATTACTGAATCAACATCACGTATATTTAATTTATTAAAGTTTTGTTTTTTTATTATCGATATGAATACATTAAGAAATATATCTTTATCAATATTATATTTATCATAGTTAAATAAATTAACTTTTTTATGATCTTCAAACAAATTATTATATAAAGTCCTTTGCTCCTCACATCTTTCTTCAAAAAGCGAAATCAGCAGATCAATATATTTTTCACTTTCTTTTTATTATTATTACTTAATAGTGTATTAGTTTTGTTTGAAAAGTAATTATTGTAATTTTCAAATTCAATATATTGTAATTTATTAAATTTGTTGCAACTTATTAATTGTTGCCCATACATATTATACAATGGAAGATAAATCTTCTACATTGAAATCAAACCCTAAGTCGCTATTATTATGAATAGTTTTAAAATTTTTATAAGGGAAAGAAGGAGTTTTTATTTTAAAAAATATTTTAAATCGATCAAATGGGCTATTTGTCATAGAACTAAACACAAGAAATCTGTTTTTTTTTTATATTTAAAAAATTATATTCTAAATATTTTTTAATATATAAACAGAATATGTTGATAAAATAATAATAATATCTTATTTTATCATAAATAATTAACTCAATTTATTATATAAGTATTTATTTAATAGTATTTATATAAATTAATTTGATAAGAAAAATCATAAAAGTATATAATATATAAATATGTACATTTTTTAATAAAATAGAAACAATATTGTTCATTATTTTATTCGATTTATTAAATATACACTTTTAACGATTAAAATTTATTTTTTTTATTAGTTATTAAATTATAGTTATAAATAAATCTTATAAAACTTAATACGTTTTTATTTATTCTTAAATTAATATTGTATATTTTAGTATTTATTTTGTTTTATCAAAAAACTTTACATTTTCGAAATAATTATAAAAATCTTTAAATTTTTATTTGTATTTGTTTTAAATATAATTCATCATAAAAGGATTGGAGTACATCATAAATTTTATTAAAGATAATTATTTAAAACAAAGCTTTTTACCCTAGTTCAATAAACAAAAACTGTATTCCACATATGCTAACCTTAGACACTTTTTTTAGAAATTCAGTTTAATTTCTAAAAAATAATGACTTTACTTTTTAGTTTATTTTTCGGAAAGGGAGGGATTCGAACCCTCGGTACTCGTGAAAGTACGCCGGTTTTCAAAACCGAAACATTCAACCACTCTGCCACCTTTCCTAATAATCAATTATTATAATTAATAAATTATTTATATTTTAAATTTGGGCGACTGACGGGACTTGAACCCGCGAATGTCAAAGTCACAATCTGATGCCTTACCACTTGGCTACAGCCGCCTTTTTATATATTTGTATAATTATTATAATTTTATATTATAACTATAATACAAATATATAATAATTGTCAATTTTTATATTTATTTAAATAAATATAAAAATTGACAATTATTATAATTTTAGTTATCATTCGCACTTGCTGTTTTTACATAAAGAATTAATAAAAAAGATGTGGGAATTAAAATAAATAAAGCTACTGCAATAAGACCTAAAACGTTTACTTCCATTCTATTTTAACCTTATAAAATTATTTTTTAGTAAATATATATAAATATAAATTAACCAAATTTTGAAGATGTTGATGCAATTAAAAATGCGGCGTATGTTAAAATATACCCAGCACTAAAGTGAGCTAAACCTACCAAACGAGCTTGAACAATTGAAAGAGCAACAGGTTTATCTTTCCAACGAATTAAAGCTGCAATTGGAGTACGTTCATGAGCCCAAACTAATGTTTCAATTAATTCTTGCCAATAACCACGCCATGAAATTAAGAACATAAAACCTGTAGCATAGATTAAATGTCCAAATAAGAACATCCAAGCCCATACAGATAAACTATTCATACCAAATGGATTATAACCATTAATTAATTGTGATGAGTTTAACCATAAATAATCACGTAACCAACCCATTAAATAAGTTGATGATTCATTAAATTGGTTTACGTTTCCTTGCCAAATTCCTAAATGTTTCCAATGGAAGTAGAATGTTACCCAACCAATGGTATTTAACATCCAAAAGACTGCTAAATAAAAAGCATCCCATGCTGAAATATCACATGTTCCACCACGGCCTGGACCGTCACAAGGGAAACTATAACCAAAATCTTTTTTATCAGGCATTAATTTTGAACCACGAGCATCTAAAGCTCCTTTAACTAAAATTAATGTTGTTGTATGTAAACCTAAAGCAATGGCATGATGAACTAAGAAATCACCAGGACCAATTGTTAAAAATAAAGTATTAGTGTTACTGTTGATTGCTTCTAACCAACCAGGTAACCATAAACTTTGTCCAGCTGAATAGGCTGCACTATTTGGTTGAGATAATAATAAATCAAAACCATACGCAGTTTTACCATGTGAAGCTTGAATCCACTGAGCAAAAACAGGTTCAATTAAGATCTGTTTTTCAGGTGTACCAAAGGCTTGCATTACATCATTATGAACATAAAGACCTAAAGTGTGGAATCCTAAAAATAAGGTAACCCAACTTAAATGTGAAATAATAGCTTCCTTATGTTCTAACATTCGGGCTAAAACATTTCCTTTGTTTGCTTCTGGATCATAATCACGAATAAAGAATATTGCTCCATGGGCAAACGCACCACATAAAATAAAACCTGCAATATATTGATGATGTGTATATAAAGCAGCTTGAGTTGTAAAATCTTGCGCTAAAAATGCATAAGGAGGTAGTGAATACATGTGCTGAGCCACTAATGAACAAATGGTACCTACTGATGCTAAAGCTAATCCTAACTGGAAATGTAATGAATTATTTACTGTATCATATAATCCTTTATGACCAGCACCAAGACCACCTGCTGGTGGAGTATGTGCTTCTAAAATTTGACGCATACTATGACCAATACCAAAATTAGTACGATACATATGACCTGCTACAATAAATAAAACAGCGATTGCTAAATGATGATGTGCCATATCTGATAACCATAAACTTTGTGTTTGTGGATGAAAGCCACCTAAAAAAGTTAAAATCGCTGTTCCTGAACCTGAAGAAGTACCAAAAAGATGATTACCAGTATCTGGATTTTCTGCATATGCAGCCCAATTACCTGTAAAGAACGGTGTTAGTCCTTGTGGATGTGGTAATGTTGTTAAAAAATTATCCCACCCAACTCGTTCTCCACGTGCTGCAGGAATAGCTACGTGAACTAAATGACCTGTCCAAGCTAAAGAACTAACTCCAAATAAACCTGATAAATGGTGGTTTAAACGTGATTCTGCGTTTTTAAACCAACTTAAGCCTGGTTGAAATTTAGGTTGTAAGTGAAGCCAACCTGCAAATAAAAATGCCGTTGCAGCTAGAGATAAAAAAATAGAACCAACATATAGATCTTGATTTGTTCTCATCCCAATCGTATACCACCATTGATATACTCCTGATGTTGCAATATTTACAGGACCTGACGCCCCTCCTCGTGTAAATGCTTCAACTGCAGGTTGTCCGAAGTGTGGGTCCCAAATTGCATGAGCAATTGGACGAATATTTAATGGATTTTGAACCCATTGTTCAAAGTTACCTTGCCAAGCAACATGAAATAAGTTACCCGAAGTCCATAAAAAAATAATTGCTAATTGACCAAAATGTGAAGCAAAAATTTTTTGATATAAATTTTCTTCGGTCATACCGTCATGACTTTCAAAATCATGTGCTGTAGCAATCCCAAACCAAATACGACGAGTTGTAGGATCGTTTGCCAGCCCCTGGCTAAATTTTGGAAATTTTGTTGTTGCCATATTTCTTTTATATTAATTAATTAAATAATTAACTACTTAATAAATATAATTTTTTAAAATAAAAAATTTTTATTTTATTTTTAACTATTATAGTTAAAAGGAGTTTATTTATTATTTACAATAAATAAAAACAAGTAATTCAACTCATAATTTTATTTTTAATATTATTATATAATAATTATAAGGGACCAAATAATTTTGAATATTCTATATAAATAATACATTTTTAATAATATCTTTTTTATATCATAGATTTTGTATTATTATTTTTTTATTTAATTGCTTTAATTAGTAAAAAAATAATTTTAATATAATAATAATATTATCATTATTATAATCGTTTTTTAAACTCGGGGCTGACGGGACTCGAACCCGCAACTTCTACCGTGACAGGGTAGTGCTCTAACCAATTGAACTACAACCCCTTATTTTATTATTATTATAATAAATATATTTTTTAAGTCAAAATAATAACAATTTATTGCCTACTACTAGATTTGAACTAGTGACATTCCGCGTATGAGACGGATGCTCTAACCAACTGAGCTAAGTAGGCCTTTAATAATTCTTTAATTAAATTATAACTTATTTAATTGTTTTAGTCAATAAAAAAATTTATTAAAACAATATGAATCAAAATAATACTTATGATATTTATTAGACTTATTATAATACATAGCAGAAATATTCTAATTTATAATACTAAATCTAAATAGGTACGAAATCATGATAAAAATAAACTGCTCAATTAAACCTGTAAAATCAATGGGTTTTGGTTTGGATTTAGTTTATATGTTTTTACTTTATCTTTATTTGTTAATTGAGAACATATTTTTAATCTATGCTCCAGTTTTTGTTTACTTAATTTTAATACGTTATCTTGAATACCCATACTATCATTTATATTAAACCGTTTAACTTTTAAAAAGAATTGAGACTAGGATAATTATCAAATTCGTTTGGTCTTATAAAGTGCTATCCTATAAGACCTAGTATTATTAATACCAAATATTTTATTTTTAAATTAATGAATTTATTTAATTAATACCAAATATTTTATAGTTTAGGTTTGGTATATTATCAATTTTATAAAATTTTTGTAGGAAATTTTGAATTCTAAAATAACTAGTACTTTTATATAGGTTATTCAAATTAATTCAACGATTTCTTCATTTAAATCTTTCTTTAAATTAGCAGCAATTAGTGGTTTATTGTTCATAACTGAACTTAATACGGGATCTTCTTTACTTTTATACTTAATAAAATCATTATATAACCCTTCTTTAAAAAATCTCTTAAACGCTGGATTTAATTTTAACTTAAAATTATATTCGTCTATTAGTAAATAAAACTCATTAACAGTCTCCTCATATTTAGGTAACTTTTCATAATTATTTAATTGTTCATTTATTTTATTAATTATTTTTAAAAAATCTTCAACTGTGAGGTGTAATAATTCGTCTAAACTTAAATTAGTTGCAATTAATAATAATAACGATAAAAATTTTCTTTTGTCTATGAGATTTTTATTTTTTATAAAAGTTTCATAATATTCTTTTTGATGTTGACTTTTATTCAAAAATAATTGTTGTAAATTATGTAATTTATCTGTGTATAATTCGTGTTTAATATATAATTTTTCTCTTGAATTATTTAGGGAATTTAGTTGACTGTTTAGTTTATTCATATTAGTAATTGTAAGTAATTAAATACATAATTCATTTTTTGTATTCTTATTTAAAATTAAAATACTCGATTTATTTAAAATTTATATAATAGAATAATAAATTAAATAAAAGGTTATTAAATTAATAACTAGTAAAAAAGTATATTCAAAAATATACAGATTTATTATCCAAACTATGTTGTAATTTGCTATTAGTTAATAAACTAAAAAATAAGTAAGAAGTTGCTAAAAAGAGGTATTACATCTAACTTACTATTAATATACTTTTTTTTAATAAAGACCTCTTTACTAATTTATCTATATTCGTAAAACAATGTTTATTAGTAGCAAAATAGTTATTATTATAATTAAAAACTTGTGTTTCTATATTTAATTTTAACAGAAATAAATTAATCTAAACTACATTACCAATATTAATATTGGTAATGTAGTTTAGATTATTTCTTTAGATATACAAATGAAGTATTTTTTATTAAGTTTTCGGATTTACAATTTATTTAATAATTAAAAATTGTATTTTAGTTAAATATAACTTTTAATTATTAAATAAATTATATATTAGTCTAAAGGTTTCATTGATAATGCAGGTTCATTATCACGATCGATTCCTTTTTCAAAACCAGCCGCTGCTGCACGAGCACGACCAGCGTGCCAAAGATGAGCAACGAAGAAGAAGAAACCTAATACGAAATGTGAACAAGCTAACCATGAACGTGGAGAAACGAAGTTAACTGCGTTAATTTCAGTAGCTACACCCCCTACAGAGTTTAATGAACCTAATGGAGCATGAGTCATATATTCAGCTGCACGACGTTCTTGCCATGGTTGAATATCATTTTTTAGTTTATTTAAATCTAAACCGTTTGGACCGCGTAAAGGTTCTAACCATGGACCACGGAAATCCCAAAAACGCATTGTTTCACCACCAAAAATAATTTCTCCTGTTGGTGAACGCATTAAATATTTACCTAGACCCGTAGGACCTTGACTTGATGCTACATTAGCACCTAAACGTTGGTCACGAACTAAGAAAGTAAATGCTTGAGATTGAGATGCTTCAGGACCAGTAGGACCATAAAATTCACTAGGATAAGCTGTATTATTGAACCAAGACATACAACATGCAATGAATCCCATTAAAGCAATAGCAGCTAAACTATATGATAAATATGCTTCTCCAGACCATACAAAAGCACGACGTGCCCAAGCCCAAGGTTTAGTTAAAATATGCCAAATACCACCGAAGATTTCTAAAGTACCAATCCAAATATGGCCACCAATAATATCTTCCATGTTATCAACACTAACAATCCAACCGTCACCACCAAATGGTGATTTTAATAAGTATCCAAAAATAATAGCTGGGTTGATTGTTGGATTTGTAATGACACGAACATCACCACCACCAACAGCCCAAGTATCATACACGCCGCCGAAATACATTGCTTTCCAAACAAGTAACCAAGCACCGATACCAAGAATAATTAAATGAATACCTAAAATAGTTGACATTTTATTTTTATCTTTCCAAACATAAGCAAAAAATGGAAAAGATTCTTCTAATGTTTCTGGCCCAATTAATGAGTGGTAGATACCACCAAAACCTAAAACAGCCGATGAAATTAAATGAATAACACCTGAAACAAAATATGGAAAAGTATCAACTACTTCACCACCAGGACCTACACCATAACCTAATGTGGCTAAGTGTGGTAATAAAATTAGACCTTGTTCATACATAGGTTTTTCAGGAATAAAATGAGCTACTTCAAATAAATTCATAGCACCAGCCCAAAAAACAATTAATCCAGCATGAGCAACATGTGCACCTAATAATTTTCCAGATAAGTTAATTAAACGGGCATTTCCAGCCCACCAAGCAAAACCAGTTGACTCTTGATCACGACCACCTACACTAAGACTTCCATTAAAGAGCGTTTCCACGTGGTAATACCTCCTCTGGGAATACTAATGTTTCATGTGGTTGATCTTGAGCAGCCATCCATGCACGAATACCTTCATTTAATAATTGATTTTTCGTATAGAAAGTTTCAAATTCTGGATCGTCAGCGGCACGAATTTCTTGAGAAACGAAATCATATGCACGTAAGTTTAATGCTAAACCTACTACACCTAATGCACTCATCCATAAACCTGTTACTGGTACAAATAACATAAAGAAGTGAAGCCAACGTTTGTTAGAAAAAGCAACACCAAAAATTTGAGACCAGAAACGGTTTGCTGTAACCATCGAGTACGTCTCTTCCGCTTGGGTAGGATTAAATGCACGGAATGTGTTTGCACCGTCACCATCTTCAAAAATTGTATTTTCTACAGTAGCACCATGAATTGCACATAATAATGCTGCTCCTAATACACCCGCAACACCCATCATATGGAATGGGTTTAATGTCCAATTATGGAATCCTTGGAAAAATAAAATAAAACGGAAAATTGCAGCAACACCAAAACTTGGAGCAAAAAACCATCCAGATTGACCTAATGGATAAATAAGAAAAACTGATACGAAAACAGCGATAGGCGCTGAGAAAGCAATTGCGTTGTATGGACGAATTTTAACAGCACGTGCAATTTCAAATTGTCGTAACATAAATCCGATTAAAGCGAAAGCTCCATGTAATGCAACAAAAGCCCAAAGACCACCTAATTGGCACCAACGTGTGAAATCACCTTGAGCTTCAGGACCCCATAATAATAATAATGAGTGACCCATAGAGTTTGGCGGTGTTGATACAGCAGCTGTTAGAAAGTTACAACCTTCTAAGAATGAACTTGCTAAACCGTGGCTATACCATGATGTAACAAATGTAATACCTGTTAACCAACCTCCTAATGCAAAATATGCACAAGGTAATAGTAATAAACCTGACCAACCAACATAAACGAAACGATCACGGCGTAACCAGTCATCCATTACGTCGAATAATCCACGTTTTTCTTCTGACTTACCGATTGCGATAGTCATATTGAAAATCTCCTAATTTAAAAATGTATTTATCATGTTTTAATTAATTATTTATTAAAAAAAAAATAGTTAATAATATTTATAAAATTATAAATTTTTATAAATAATTTTTTCAAATTAACTTAATTATAAATTAAGTTTTAATTAAAATAAGTAATCATTATTTTTATAAAAATAAAAATTTAATGAAATCAATATTTATTATAATAAAAATAATATTTAAATAAAACTCTATCATTTACTAAAAAAATAAATAATAGATTATATACTAATTTTTATATAGACCAACGATTATAAAAATGTCGTAGAGATTAATAAATATATATTGGGGATTAAATAAATATAATTTAATACCCAATATATATTTGTTTTAAACATCAAAAATATTATAAATTTAATTAATATTTAAAATAAATATTATAACTTAAAATTCGATCTTATAACTTTTTTATTTAATGTAAATTTCCATCTAAAAATTAGCTATATTTAAATAGCGTATTATATTTCGAATTAAACATATCGAAAATTGTGTTTAATAATAATATTACATTTGGGATATTTGTAATATCAATAGTATAATTCATATGTTTGACCTTCTTTAATTATTTATTATTTAATTGTTCTTAACAATTAATTATTAATTATTAATTATTAATTATTAATTATTTGATTATATATTTAATGATTTAATTATTTATTATTTATTATCTATTATCAATTCTTTATTTAAATATTTATTATTTAATGGATCATCCATGATTTAATGGACTATTTATTATAAGGTTCTTTATCTTTATGACGGACATGAAAGAAAAGAGCGAGTGACGGATCTTATATAATTAGGGACGGATATGCCATAAGCGGTGACGGATATGACATAAACAGTGACGGATGTGAAAGAAAAATTGCTTTTAGAGTTTATTCGTTATAATATTTTTCTGCTTCCGTGCTAGAAATGTTCGTCATAAATAACTGCATTACAAAAACAGTGTTAATTAAGCCATTTATGGTATTATTTATTATATAAGAATTTATAAATAATTTTATCATGTACCGTTAAAGCGTTATCACTTTGTATAAAATGTGATTTAGGAAGTATTGGATATTCTGTTTCATTAACAGTAATTTTCTTTAAATTTACAGATTATTTATTATAAATTTTTAATTGTACATTTTTTAACTTTTATTTTTCTATAACGTTATGATTTTTAAAAAAGAAAAATTCTAAAAAGAAGTTACAGAATCAATATTGTTTATATCTAACTTGTTTAAATTTTATTTTTTTACTATTGCTATAAATACCTCAAGTAATCTATTTTTGTCAATATTATATTTTTTAGATTCAAATAAGTTAACGTTTTTAGTATCGTTTAATAAATTATTATATAAAAGTCGTTGTTCACTAGATCTTTCTTCAAAAATAGAAATTAGTAGATCAATATATTTTTCACTTTCTATTTTATTATGATAGATTTTTAAAAAACTCGAAATCTGTATCCATATAATGAGAATGATTTAAAAAGACACAACTTTTTATATCTATATTAGTGTTTTATGGTTAAATTAATTAGCCTTCTAGCGGAGTCGAACCGCTAACCTTCGGTTTACAAGACCGATACTCTACCAATTGAGTTAAGAAGGCTTTAATTATTAATTAAAAAAAAATAGTTGTAATACTATTATATTAAAAATTAAAATAAAAAACAACAAATTTGTTGCTTTTTATTTTAATATATTTTATTTTTCAATTAGATTGATTGATTTAATATCTGGTGAATGGATTGGAAAAATTCTTTCAATACCTATACCTTTTGATAATCGTCTAACTGTAATAGTTGAATTTAAACCAGCTAAATGTTGTGATATTATTTTACCGCTATAAGATTGAATTCTTTTTTTATTACCTTCTTGTATTAAAACATCAATTGAAACAGTATTTCCAGTTTTAAACAAAGGTAAATCTAATTTTAAATAATCTGATTCAATCTCTTTAATTAATTTATTTAATTTCATTTTTTTTGTTTTTATAAATACAAATTTTAACTATTCTAAAATTTTAGAAACTACACCAGCACCAACAGTACGACCTCCTTCACGAATTGCAAAACGCATATTGTCTTCAATAGCAATAGGTTGAATTAATTCAACAATCATTTTTACTCGATCTCCTGGAATTACCATTTTTGTTTCAGATCCATCATCTGCTGTAAAATTTTCAATTTTACCTGTAACATCAGTTGTTCTAACATAAAATTGAGGTCGATAACCTGGGAAAAATGGAGTGTGACGACCACCTTCGTCTTTTGTTAAAACATAAACTTGTGCTTCAAATTTTGTATGAGGTTCAATTGAATTGGGAGCAGCGATTACCATACCTCGTTGAATTTCATCTTTTTGAATACCTCGAAGTAACACACCTACATTATCTCCTGCAACTGTTTCATCTAACGTTTTCTGAAACATTTCTAATCCAGTAACTGTAACATTTTTTGTATCTCCTAATCCAACAATATCTACTGTTTCACCTGTTTTTAACACGCCACGTTCAACACGTCCAGTTGCAACAGTTCCACGACCAGTAATAGAGAATACATCTTCTACTGCCATTAAGAATGTTTTGTCTGTTTCACGTTCAGGAGTTGGAATATAATTATCAACTTCTTCCATTAACTTATAGATTTTATTAACCCACTCATTATCAGAAACATCCGTGTTTTCAATTAACGCTTCTAGTGCTAATAAAGCCGAACCTGTTACAATAGGTACGTTAATAATCGGAAAGCCATAAGCCTCAAGTGTTTCTTGAACTTCTAATTCAACTAACTCTAATAATTCAGGATCATCTACTTGATCTTCTTTATTTAAAAAAACAACAATATTAGGAACACCTACTTGTTTAGCTAATAATAAATGTTCTTTTGTTTGTGGCATAGGACCATCAGCACCCGATACAACAAGAATAGCACCATCCATTTGAGCTGCACCCGTAATCATATTTTTAACATAATCGGCGTGACCAGGACAATCAACATGAGCGTAATGACGATTTTCTGTTTCGTATTCTACGTGTGATGTATTAATAGTAATTCCTCGTGCTTTTTCTTCAGGCGCAGAGTCAATCTCATCATATTTTTTACCCACGTTTCCACTAAATTTTTGTAATGCCATAGTAATAGCGGCAGTTAATGTTGTTTTACCATGATCAACATGACCTATAGTTCCAATATTAACATGTGGTTTTGATCTTTCAAATTTTTCGCGAGCCATAGTTTATATCTATTTTTTTAAATAAAAAGTATTTTTAATTTTTGCTTGATTAAGTATTAATAAAAATTTAATATATATTAAATTTTTAAAAAGAAGCTTTTCTATTTTAGTATTACCAAGAAGATTTCGCTAATCCAGGTAATAAACAATTATGGGCCATTTCTCTTAAAACATGGCGTGATAATCCAAAATTTCTATAAAAGCCTTTTGGGCGTCCCGTAATTAAACAACGATTATTAAGTCTAGTAGCAGAACTATTTCTAGGGAGTTTTTGTAATTTATTATATAAATTTATTTTTTCGTCTAAAAACGTTTCTTCTTTTATTTTTATTTTTAAATTTTGACGTTTTATTTTGTATTTATCAACTAATTTTTCACGTTTTTTTTGACGTGCAATTAAACTTTTTTTTGCCATTTTTATTTTAATAATAATAATTATATAATAATTATATAATATATAAGAAAAAACATTTTTATTTTTCCTTGACTATTATTTTAATAATATTTTAAATATTAGTCAAATTTACTTTACAAACTATCTTTAATAGATATATATTAGCGGAGTAGGGGAATCGAACCCCTAGCTTCAGCTTGGAAGGCTGAGGTATTACCACTATACGAACTCCGCTTTTTTTATAAAAATATAAATTTAGTTTATAAAAAATATTAATTTTTGTCAACTAATTAAGTTTCTGGAATATTTGAATTTAAATAAAAAAAAATTTATAATATTTAAAAAATTGGGCTGTTTCTCCCACTTTTTTATTAAAAATATAAAAATGAAACAAAATAATTTAATTTTATTTTTTATTTCAAGGAGTTAAAAAATGGCAGGGACTACAGGAGAACGCCCGTTTTCAGATATTTTAACAAGTATTCGTTACTGGGTTATTCACAGTATTACAATTCCTTCTTTATTTATTGCTGGTTGGCTATTTGTAAGTACAGGTTTAGCTTATGATGTTTTTGGTACACCACGTCCAAATGAATACTTTACAGAAGATCGTCAAGAAGCTCCATTAATTACAGATCGTTTTAATGCATTAGAACAAGTAAAACAATTATCAACAATTAATTAAAAAATAATTAAGATTTAATTATTTTCAAATACTTTTAAAAATTTATTAATTATGTCATCAAAAAAATCAACATATACTTATCCAATTTTCACTGTTCGTTGGTTATCTGTACATGCTTTAGCTGTACCTACAGTTTTCTTTTTAGGCGCTATTACAGCTATGCAATTTATTCAACGTTAATATAAATTTTATTTAAACAATAAAGGTTATTTAATTAGTTTTCTTTCTTTTTATTTTTAAAAGAAAATCATTTTATTATGAAGGATTTTTAAGGTTATGAATAAACCAAACCCAAATAAACAAAGTGTAGAATTAAATCGTACAAGTCTATACTGGGGTTTATTACTTATTTTTGTATTAGCTGTTTTATTTTCGAGTTATATTTTTAATTAATATTAATTAAAAATAAATTATTATAATAAAAATTTTGTTTATTATTATTTAAACTAATAATTAACAAAATAAAAAATTTAAATGAAGGTTAAATAAATGTCAAATACTGGAACAACTGGACGTATTCCTTTATGGCTTGTAGGTGTTGTAGTAGGAGTTGCTGCTATTGGTTTATTAGCCATTTTCTTTTATGGTTCATATTCAGGTTTAGGGTCATCTCTTTAATATTTTTATATTCTATAAATTAAAAAATTTAATTTTTAATTTATATTATTAGTATTCAGTATAGTTGTTAAAAAATAATATTTATATTAAAAAAAATATTTTAGTATGACTTTTTTATTAGCAAAATTACCTGAAGCATATGCACCTTTTGATCCCATCGTAGATGTATTACCTATTATTCCGGTATTTTTTTTACTTTTAGCTTTTGTTTGGCAAGCTTCAGTAAGTTTTCGTTAATTAACTTAATATAAAAAAACTTATATATAGTTTTTTTATATTTATAAATTAATTGTAATATTTATTTCTATTAATAAAATAGATATAATAATTTTAATAAATTAAACAAAAAAAAAAAATGAATTTCGAAATTATACTTCAATTGACATCATTACTATTTGTTGTTGCCGCAGGTCCATTAGTTATTGTATTATTATCAACACAAACAGATAACGGATTATAAAAATTAAATTTAATTATTAGAAAATAATTAAATATATAAAAAAAAAAATTTAAAATAAAGGAGTTAAAAAAATTATGATTTTAGAAAACCAAATTTTTATTGCTTTATTTATTGCATTAATTAACGGTATTTTTGCTGTTCGTTTAGGAATTGCTTTATACAAATAAATTATTTTAATAATAAAAATAAAAAATTTTCATTTTAGTTTTTATAAATATTATAATATTTATAAAAACTAAATAAATATTTATTATAAAAAAATCGGGATGACAGGATTCGAACCTGCGACCACCTGTACCCAAAACAGGTGCGCTACCAAACTGCGCTACATCCCGAAACAAGTTTTTAATTTGCATATTATATATTATATAATTTTTCACACTATTATCAAATAATAGTGTGAAAAATTATATAAAAATTAAATTAACTATTCAATCATAGCATGATATGTGGCTACAGTTGATGGTGAAATTTTATTTAAATAGCGAAAAATCCAATATTTAAATATAGTATCTAATAAAACGGGAAATGTAGCAACAAATAAAAAAATAAAATTTTCATTTGGTGGAAAACCAAATCTATTTAAAAAAAATTCTAAAAATAATTCCCATCCACGAGGTGAATGAAAACCAACTAAAAGATTAGTACTTAAAATAAGCAAAGCTGATTTTAAAGTATCACTTAAACTATAAATAAATTCAACTAAAAAAGATTTAAAAATAATAATTTGTGGTTTTAAAATAATAATAACTAAAATCAAAGTTCCAAATGTAATTAAATCTCCAAAAAAATTTGTTAATGCTTCAATACTTTTTTGATTATAATTATTTGCTAAATCTAATGTTTTTTTTTGAATTTGAGATTTTAAAATGACTGGAAATTCTAATGCATTAAAACCTGTTTCATAAGTAGCCCAATTTGGTGTTTCATATCGTGTAGGAGTTAAAAAATAATCAAAATATAAAACTTCTTCAAAATCTTGAAGCTCGGTTAAAGCTTCTTTTTCTAAATAAGAATTTAAAAATATATCATCCTGCTGTTTATTCCATAAATAATCAGTTAAAGGAATTAAAATAAAGGTTTTAGCTAAAAAATTTATTATTAATGGAATAAAAATTAAACTTAATAATGATTGTAAAGAAACTAAAATTTGATATCTAGAAATACGAAATTCTTCAATTACTAAAGTATTAGAATTTTGAAAAAGTTGTGTTAAAAATCTATTTAAGGTTCTAATGATAGATCGTGGTATAATTCCAACAGGTTCAATAGAACGAGGAAGTTTTGTTTTACTTTTAAAACGAATATTATTATTATTATTATACATATAAAATTAGAAAAACTAAAAATATTTATTTCTAACTTTTAACAGTTAGAAATAAACATATTAAACTAAGTCTTTTTGCAAAAATTGTGCTAATTCAGCTGCTAATACTTCAATTTCTTCTAATGTCATTGGTTGTCCAACTCGTGTTAACGGTATTTGTCTTTGACCCTTTACACAAAGATAAATAGTTCTACGAGGATTTAAACCATCCTTCAATTCTAGACGAATTGCTGTAACCTCATCAATTGGATAAGTTAAATCAATACGTCTATTTTTGCCAGGAAAACCCCAGCGAAAAATTCGAACGATACCATTTTCTTTATCAAAAATATTAAATCCGCCACCAACACTCCATAAAATTGTTAAACCTAGATAACAGCTAAAAATAATTCCTAATAAACCATAAAAACACATTACCAATCCCTGAGGGAAAAAAATAATATTCTCTGCATGAATTATTGGTAATATATTTAAATTCAAATAACTTGATAAACCAGTTAATAAAAAATCTATACCTCCAATAGCACAAATAATAGCCCAAATATAATTACTTGTTCTTCTTGAACCAACGACAACATAACGACGAATTAAATTACTATTCATAAATTAATATTTTTTTTTTTAAAGAACTCTTTTTTTTTTTTATTAAACAATTAGTTTATTTCAGGAATATACCCTAATTTTTTGTACGGAGCTTGTCTATTAAAATTCATTATTTCATATAATGCATTTTTTAAAAAGCATCTGGGTATAATTAAATCAACTAAACCATGGTGCAATAAATATTCTGAAGTTTGAAAATTATCAGGTAATTTTTCTTTAAGGGTCTGTTCAATTACACGACGTCCGGCAAAACCTATAACTGCATTTGGTTCTGCAATAATTAAATCTCCTAGCATAGCAAAACTAGCAGTTACACCGCCTGTTGTAGGAGAAGTTAAAATAGAAATATATAGTAATTTTGCGCAAGATTGATGTATATGCAAAGCGGCGGAAATTTTTGCCATTTGCATTAAACTTAAAATACCTTCTTGCATTCGAGCACCACCAGACGCACAAACTAAAATTAGTGTTAAACCTTTTTTAGTTGCATACTCAATTAATCGAGTTATTTTTTCGCCAACAACAGATCCCATACTACCACCCATAAAGTCAAACGCCATAACACCTAAAGCAACTGGAACATTATTTAGAAGTCCTGTTCCTGTTTGAATAGCGTCTTGAAAACCGGTTCGTTTTTGAGATTCCTGTAATCTATCTGGATAATTTTTTTTATCTTTGAATTTTAAAGGATCACATGGTGAAATAGTTTCATATAATGGTCGCCATGAGCCTGAATCAATTAAATTTTCAATCCTATCAGTACTATTTATTCTTAAATTAGACCCACATTCAATGCAAACATAATGTTGTTTTTTAAGGTGCTTTATATAAAGGATAACACCACAATAATCACAACGAGTCCATAATGCGTTATCATTAGAGCTATTTATTTCTAAATTATTTTTTTCTAATTCTTGTTTTGAAATAGATGAATTATTTATTAATAATTCTTGTTTACGTTTTTTTTTTACCCAAGCTAAAATTGACATAGTTTTTTCCTATAATCTTTTTTTATTAATTTTTTATATAAAAAAAGTAATAACTAAATTATTTTAATACTGACGAAGCAATTTGATCAACCAAACCATATTTTTTTGCTTCATGAGCAGACATAAATTGATCTCTATTTATATCTTTTGAGATTCGAGCTAATGTTTGGCCTGTTCTATTAGAATAAATTGACACAACTTCATCACGAATTCTTAACATTTCTTCTGCTTCTGATAATACAAGTGACGTTTGACCTTGACTACCACCTGCTGGTTGGTGAATCATAATTCTACAATGCGGTAAAGCTAATCTTTTTCCACGAGTTCCTCCAGCTAAAACTAAAGAAGCCATTGATGCCGCTGTTCCAATACAAATAGTTGTTACATCTGATTGAATATAATTCATAGCATCATAAACTCCAATACCACATGTTACTGAGCCACCTGGGGAATTAATATAAAGAAAAATTCCTTGAGATTTATCTTCTGCATTTAAATATAACATAATACCAATTAATTGATTTGCTAATTCATCGTCTAAATCTTGACATAAAAATAAAATACGATCTCGGTATAAACGATTGTATAAATCAACCCATTGAGCTGTTTCTTCTCCAGGTAAACGATAAGGTACTTTAGGAACACCAATAGGCATAATATTTTTAATAAAAAAAAATAATATTAACATTTCAGTTGTTTATAGTTATTTAATTTTAAATATATTTTACTAAAATGCAATTTTTTTAAATTGCCAGGAACCAGAATCGAACTGGTGACACTAAGATTTTCAATCTTATGCTCTAACCAACTGAGCTATCCCGGCTTTATAGTATTATTATATAATAATAATTATTTTTTGTCAATTTATATCTATTTTGTGTAAGCTTTAAAGCTTACACAAAATATAATATGTGTAATTGAATTAAATTAAATTTATGTTTAAAATAAACCTAAAGTTAATGAAATATCAATTGGTAATGTTGCACCAATACCTAGCCAAATTGCTGCTACTGTACCAATTAAAAAAACAGTTGTAGCTACAGGTCTACGGAATGGATTTTGAAATTTATTAATGTTTTCAATAAACGGAACTGTAATTAAACCTGCAGGAACAGCTGCCATTAATAAAACACCTAATAATTTATTTGGAACTGTACGTAAAAGTTGGAAAGTTGGGTAAAAATACCATTCTGGTAAAATTTCTAATGGTGTTGCAAATGGGTTTGCAGGTTCACCAATAGCTGCAGGATCTAAAACAGCTAAACCAATAACACATGCGAATGTCCCAAAAATAGTAACCGGGAACATGTATAATAAATCATTAGGCCAAGCAGGTTCACCATAATAATTATGTCCCATACCTTTAGCTAATTTTGCTCGTAATACTGGATCTGTTAAATCGGGTTTTTTAATAACAGCCATTTTTTATCTCCTTATTTTTAAATATGTAATATTTTTTTTATAATAATTTTTTCTCTAATATATATTAATATACAATAATTAATAATTATAGTGGACCAGAAATACCTTGTTTACGAATCATTAAGAAATGCATTAACATAAATACTGCAGTTAATAATGGTAAAACAAAAGTATGTAAACTATAAAAACGTGTAAGTGTTGCTTGACCTACGCCTACACCACCACGTAATAATTCAACTAATGTCGTTCCTACAACAGGGATTGCATCAGGTACACCTGTTACAATTTTAACAGCCCAATATCCTACTTGGTCCCACGGTAATGAATAACCTGTTACACCAAAAGAAACAGTACAAACTGCCATAGTTACTCCTGTTACCCACGTTAATTCACGAGGACGTTTAAATCCTCCTGTTAAATAAACACGACAAACGTGTAAAAGCATTGATAAAACCATCATAGATGCTGACCAACGATGTATTGAACGAATTAACCAACCGAAGTTTACTTCTGTCATTAGATAATTAATTGAAGCAAAAGCTTCTGCTACTGTTGGACGATAATAAAAAGTCATAGCAAAACCTGTTGCTACTTGTACTAAAAAACAAGTAAATGTAATGCCGCCTAAACAATAAAATATATTTACATGAGGAGGAACATATTTACTTGTAATATCATCTGCAATTGCTTGAATTTCTAAACGTTCTTCAAACCAATCGTAAATTTTACTCATTTTTTTATAATAATTTAAATAATTTCATAAATAGACTAAATTAAATTTTATTAATTTTTTATTAATATAATTATAATTAATTATAAATAATATAATAATAAAAATCAATTATTAATTATAACAATACCGTATTTTTTTAAACTTTGTTTTAATTCAAATATATCGTATTTTTTTAAAATGTCTAAATTAAAAATGTTCTCATTAAACGTATAAAAAAAATTAGATTTAAATAAAACTAAATCTCCAATTTTATTAATATGTATTTTTTTTAAAATAAAATAAAGACGTGAGTTTAATTCTAAATTTAAAATATCAAATTCTAAAATATTTTCTTTTAGATTTTTATTTATATTAATTTTTTGGAAGTTATTTTTTATTTTAGATTTTTTTAAAGTAAAATTTAGATTTTTTAATTTTTTATATAATATTAAATTAGATTTGTTTAATCTTTTATTTTTGAAAAAAAAATACTTTTCTAAATAAGTTTTTTTATTAAAAGTATTTTTTGAAAAAATAAAATTTATATTTTTAAATTTAATAAAACGACTTATAAAAATATTTTTTTTTATAGTTAAAAAAGATAATTTTTTTTTATAAAAATAAAAATTCGTTAATTTAATAATTTTTTTATTAAAGTATAAAAAATTAAATTTATTAAAATATAATTTTGTTTTATATTGATTAAAAAAATTAATTTTAAACTGTTGTAAAGGTAAAAATAATTTAATTAAAATTTTAACAGTTTTATGAATTGCAGAACGTGGATCTATAGTTCCATTTGTCCAAATCTCTAAAAAAATTGTTTCTTTTTTTGTTATTGAATTTTTTACTTCTATTTTATAATTCACTTTTTTTATTGGAGAAAAAATAGCATCAATTGGAAAATAACCTATTTTATTAAAATCGATTTTATTTATTTTTTCGAAATAATTATTTTTATTATTATATAGTAATTCATCAAATTCAGAAGTTTTAATTTTATTATCAAAAATATAATTTATCAACTTATACTTTTTTTTTTTTATTAATGAATTTGTTAATATATTAGAATTAGATAAAAATTGTTTTTTATTTAATTCACGTTGTTGTTTCCATTTTTTATATTTATTAAATAAAAATCTATTTTTATTAGTTGATAATAAATTTGTTGGTTTTTGTTTTTCTAATATCTCTACTAATTTTGAATAATTTTTCGAACTAGGTGTATGTGTTAAATATTTTTTACCAGAATGAATCAAAAACTTAATATTTAATTGTCCTTTATGAGTCAAAGTAGCAATGTATTGGTCTGGATCAATTGATTTTATAAAAAAAGGTAATTTTAAATCTCTAGCTCTTATAATACCTGGGCCTTTAACATTTAAAAAACCTATTTGTGGTGAAAAAAATTGAAACTCCGATTTTAAAGTAATTTGTTTTATATTTAACAATATATCTAAAATACATTCGCGCATTCCAGGTAAAGTATCATATTCATGAGACGTACCAATAATTTTAACAAAAGTAATCGCTGTACCTGGTAATTCTGATAATAAACCTCTTCTTATTGTATTTGCAATTGTAAGTGCCTGTCCAGAACTCCATGGACCTAATTCAAATCTTCCATAAAATGTTGTTGGATTAACTATTTTAGAATCAATACATGATATTAAAGTATATTTCATTTTATTATATTATTTAATTAATTTTTAATTACTATATATTTATATTTTTATAATAAAATTATAAAAATATAAATATATATTAATTAAACACGTCTTTTTTTAGGTGGTCGACAACCATTATGAGCAATTCCTGTAATATCTCGAATTAAAGTTATTTGTAAACCAGCGTCGATTAATCCGCGTATAGCTGTTTCACGCCCAGGGCCTGCTCCTTTAACCATAACTTTTGCTTGTTTTAAACCTTGATCCATTGATTGTCTTGCAGCAATTTCTGCAGCAGTTTTAGCTGCAAAAGGAGTAGATTTTCTTGCACCTTTAAAGCCGCAAGAACCTGCTGAAGACCAGGAAATTACTTTACCTTTTAAATTTATAATTGTAACAATTGTATTGTTAAACGTTGATTGAATATGAACAACTCCTTTAGGAAGTTTATTAGACTTTATTTTTTTTGATGTAACTTTTCTAATTTGTTTTGCCATAATTGTTTATTTAATTAACCTTGACGTTGTTTATGTTTTGGATTTTTACAAATAACTAAAATTTTTCTTCTTCGTCGAATTAGACGACACTTATCACACATTTTTCGAACTGAGGGGCGTACTTTCATTTTAATTAATGTTTTTGTATTATATTGTTCTTTCTCTTTTTAGTTATTATTTTTTATTTGATTTAAAACGATAAATTATTCTACCGCGTGTTAAATCATATGGGCTTAATTCAATAATTACTAAGTCCCCTAATAAAATTTTAATAAAATTTCGTCGTATTTTCCCAGAAATATGCGCAATAACTTGAAAACCATTCTCAAGTTCTACGCGGAATATTCCGATAAACATAGGTAAACATAATTAAACATAATTTGTTTTTCCCCGTTTCCACACCGTACATGAAACTTTCATTTCATACGGCGTTCCATAAAAAAAATTAATTAATTTTTTTAATTAGAAGTTATTTCTCAACTATCATTACTAGTATCTTTGATATTTTACTTCTGCTCTCATTTTATATTAAAAATATAAAAATTTTCCTCGTTCCCTAAATTTTATCTATACAAAAACGTCATTAGGAATCTACTCTAAATATATTTTTTATAATTAAATAATTGGTCATTCATAATCTAAAATCTTACTAAACCAAAAAATATATTTTTTATATTCGTAGATTTGTCAATCTTTATTAGATATTCTATCCATAGACTTTATTTTAGATACCCGATTTATTCAAATCGTCTTTATCGAGCTTCATACTTATAATATAGCATGTCGAAATTTTAGTAATAATGTTTTTAAATTAATTATTATTCATTCCATTATTTAAAAATAGAGTTCTATTAATCTAATATATTAATGTCTAAGTTTATTTAGTACTTAGAAACGAGTCACACTTAGATAAACACTGGGTCACGACACCTTGCATTTCAATTAAATTTTCTTTTTCTAAATTCAATTTACCAAATAGAAAATAATATTTCGCCACCAATTTTATTGTTTCTAGCTTCTTGATCTGTCATTAAACCTTTTGATGTAGAAACAATAATAGTACCCATACCGTTTAATATTCTTGGAATATTTTTATAATTAGAATAAACACGAAGGCCCGGTGAACTTAAACGTTTTAAATTTGTTATACAAGGTTTTTTTAAATTTCCACTATATTTTAATTTTATTTCAATTAAATCTAAGGGGTTGAATGATATTTTTACTGATTCAATATATCCTTGTTTTTTTAAAATTTCACTTATTCTTTGATTTGTTTTTGTATTTAAAATGTTAACAGTTTCATGTTTTGCTAAATTAGCATTACGTATACGTGTTAACATATCACTAATAGTATCATTTATCATAATTTTAATTTTTATTTTAAAATAATATTTTTATATTTTTTTAAAAGGCATTCCAAATTCTTTTAATAAAGTTAATGCATCATTATCTGTTTTTGCAGTTGTGATAATTGAAATATCCATACCTCGAATTTGATCAATTTTATCATAATCGATTTCAGGAAACATTAATTGTTCTTCTAAACCTAAACTATAGTTTCCTAACCCGTCAAAACTTTTAGGGTTTATTCCTTGAAAATCACGAATACGTGGTAAAGCTAAAGAAATAAATCGATCTAAAAAAGCATACATACGATCTCCTCGTAATGTAACACTAATACCAACAGCTGTTTTAGCACGAAGTTTAAAAGCTGCAATAGCTTTTTTTGAACGTGTTAATACACCACGCTGACCAGCAACTAAACTAATTTCGTTTAATGAAGTATCTAATATTTTAGAATTTAATGCGGCTTCTCCTAAACCTCTATTTATTACAATTTTTGAAATTTGAGGTACCTGATGAATATTTTTTAAATTTAACTGTTTAACTAATTTTGGTATAATTATTTCTTTATATTTTATTTTTAAACGTTCCATATTATCTATTTTTTTTTATAAAAAATTCAAAACTTATTCACTTTATTTTATATAAAAGTTATTTAATTATAAAACTTCTGGTGCTAATGAAACAATTTTTGTAAAATCTTTTTCTCTCAATTCTCTAGCAACTGGTCCAAAAACACGAGTTCCTCGAGGGTTATCGTCTTTATTAATAATAACAGCAGCATTATCATCAAAACGAATAAATGTTCCATTATTACGCTGTATTTCTTTACTAGTTCTTACAATAACGGCTCGAACTTTATCAGATTTTTTTAAAGGCATATTTGGAGTAGCTTGTTTAATAACACCTATTATAATATCACCAATTTTAGCACTTTGTTTATAACTTCCACCTAAAATACGAATACACATTAGCTTTTTTGCGCCGCTATTATCAGCAACATTTAAAATTGTTTGTGGTCTAATCATAAGATGTTTATATTGTTTTATTATTTATATATTATTTGTGTTTTAATAGGCATTTTATGACCCGCAATTGTTAAAGCTTTTTTTGCTACTGGCGTTGTTACTCCCCTAATTTCAAAAATAACTTTTCCAGGTTTTACAACAGAAACCCAATATTCAGGTGTTCCTTTTCCTGAACCCATACGACTTTCAGCAGCACGCATTGTTACAGGTTTATCAGGAAAAATTCTAATCCATAATTTACCATTACGTCTTACATAACGAGTTAATACACGGCGACCTGATTCAATTTGACGAGATTTAATCCAACCGGGTTCCAGCGCCTGTAAACCATAATCACCATAAGCAATTTTATTACCACGGTTAGCTTTACCACGCATTTTTCCACGATGATGTCTACGAAATTTTGTTCTTTTTGGTTGTAACATAATTTATTTTAATTTTTTATATAATTTGATTATTTATTATTAATTATTTTAAGTTTTTTCTCCTTTAAATAACCAAACTTTGATACCTAAAATTCCATAAATTGTTTTTGCTGTTTTATAAGAATAATCAATATCAGCACGTAAAGTTTGTAATGGTACTCGTCCTTTACGAACCCATTCTGTACGCGCAATTTCAGCACCGTTTAATCTACCAGCAATTTGTATTTTAATTCCTTTTAATTTAGTAAATCTTGTACGATTTAACGTTTTCTTTAAAGCGCTTCTAAAAGGAACACGTTCTTCTAATTGTTGAATTAAATAATCCGCTAATACCGAAGCTTCCGAATAAACATCTTCTACTTTAAAAACATTTAAAAGAATTTCAACTTTAGGTAAATTTTTATTAAGACGTTTCTTATAGCAAATCTTTTCTAATATATCTTTTATTTCTGCTAAACTTTCTTTTGTATTTTTGCGATTTAAAATTTTACTAGGTAACGCAGTATTAATTGAAACCTCTACTAAATCAATTGGTTCTTTTGTTTCAATATTTTGGGTTGTTCTATAACGTTTAATTAAAACATCAATAATATGTGCTTTTGAATATTTTTTAAAAATATAAGAACGAATATCCTTATCTTCTAAAATTAAACGTGGGTAACTATCAAATTTTGAAAACCAAATCGAACGATGTTTTTGTGTAATACCAAGTCTTAAACCTAAAGGATGAATTTTTTGACCCATAATTTTTTCCCTTCTAATTAAAGTTACTAAATTAACGTTTTAGTTTTTTATCTTTTTTAATATGGCCTTTAAATGTTCTTGTTGGAGCAAATTCACCTAATTTATGACCAACCATTTGATCAGTTATAAAAACAGGAATATGTTCACGACCATTATGAACTGCTATTGTATGACCAATCATAATAGGAACAATAGTTGAAGAACGAGACCAAGTTTCAACAACTTTTTTCTCATTATTTTTGTTTAATTGTTGAACTTTTTTTAATAAATGCTCTGCTACAAAAGGACCTTTTTTTAATGAACGAGACATAGTTTTTCCTTAATAAATTAAAAAAATTTTTATTTAAAGTTATATATTAAAAAAAATTTTTTTTAATATATAACTAATTTTTAAATGATTTACGTCGTTTAATAATAACTTTATCACTATATTTTGATTTTTTACGAGTTCTAACACCTAATGCTGGTTTACCCCATAAACTAACAGGTTTTTTTCTACCAATTGGTGAACGGCCTTCACCCCCACCATGAGCATGGTCACATGGGTTCATAGCAATTCCTCGAACTTTTGGTCTTCTTCCTAACCAACGCGTTGCACCAGCTTTACCAATTCTTATATTATTTGCTTCTACATTTCCAACTTGACCAATTGTTGCCCAACAATTTTGAGATAATAGACGAACTTCTCCTGAAGGTAAACGTAACGTAACATAATTATTTTCTTTTGCTACAATTTGAGCAACACACCCCGCTGATCGAGCTAATTTACCACCTGCACCAGGTTTTAGTTCAATATTATGAACTTCTGTGCCTAATGGTATAAATTTTAATGGTAAACAATTTCCTATAGAAATAGAAGCTGACGGAGAGGCTAGAACCGGTTGATTTATTTTTAGTCCTCGTGGATGTAAAATATAACTTTTAGATCCATCATCATGTATTAATAAAGCAATACGTGCTTTACGGTTTGGATCATATTCTATTGTTTTTACTTTTCCATTAATTCCTATTTTATTACGTTTAAAATCAATTAAACGATATAACCGTTTGTGCCCGCCTCCGCGATGACGGCTTGTAATTACTCCTCTATTATTACGACCTTTTGAACGAAATAGCCAAAAAGTTAAAGATTTTTCAGGAGAAACGTTTGTAATTTCATTAAAATCTGAAACAGATCTACTACGTGTGCCTGATGTATAAGGCTTATAAAATCTAATACCCATATAAAGAACCTTTTTATATATTTAAATTTTTTTTTTTTACTATATTTTTTATCTATCTATTAGTTTAAACAAAATAAATTTGTAAAAACTTTTAATTATCGTTTTGTCCAAAAATAGGTATTTTTTGGTTTGGTTTAATTGTAATAATTACTCTTTTATAACGTACTTTATAGCCCTGTCTTAAACCTAAACGTTTTTTTTTTGTTGGAGGTAGGTGCGTATTTACAGAAGTAATAGTAATTTTAAATAAACCTTCTAAAAGTTTTTTAATTTGTGGTTTAGTTAATCTTTTATCAACATCAAATGTATATTTATTCTTTTCAATTAAACGAAATGATTTTTCTGTAATTACAGGATATTTTATTAAATCAATCATATTTTCTTTTTTTATTTAATTTTAAAATACATATTTTAAAAAAGATTTACTTTTTTTAAAAATTAATACCTTTACTATTTATTTTTTAGAACCATTTTTATGATTAATTTAATTAATTATTAAATAAAATATAATTAATTATTAAATAAATATAATATGTAAAGTATTAAAGATATTATATATTTTTTTATATTATTTTTAGTTATATAAAAAACAAAAAGTTTTTATTATAACTAATTTAATTAAAACTTTTTATTTTGACACTTTATTTATTTTGTTATAAAATAATTTATAACAAGTTTTTAATATCATTTTTATTTTTTATTAAAAAAATTATAACTCAAATAAATTATAAATTATTTTCTAATCGAAAAGTCAACATTATTCTAATGTAAAGTAAATTATTTTTTATATTATTTTACTTAAAAATTTTTATAAATTTTTTATTAAACAATTATGTACGATTCTTACGTTGATGATAAAACAAAAACTGTAGGTCATGTTACACAAATTATTGGGCCTGTAGTTGATATCGCTTTTTCTGCAAATAACATGCCTAATATTTATAACGCCATTATAATTCAAGGAAAAAATCAAGCTAGCCAAGATATATATGTAACGTGTGAAGTTCAACAATTATTAGGAGATCATTGTATTCGTGCTGTTGCCATGAACGCAACAGAGGGTTTAATGAGAGGGATGGAAGCAGTTGATACAGGGAATCCATTAACAGTACCTGTAGGACCAACTACATTAGGCCGTATTTTTAATGTTGTTGGACAACCAGTAGATGGTTTAGAAGACGCTTCTCATGAAACGACTTTACCTATTCATAGATCAGCTCCAGCATTTGTAGATTTAGATACACAATTATCTATTTTTGAAACTGGAATTAAAGTAGTTGATTTATTAGCACCATATCGTCGTGGTGGTAAAATCGGTTTATTTGGTGGTGCCGGTGTTGGAAAAACTGTTTTAATCATGGAATTAATAAATAATATTGCAAAAGCACATGGTGGTGTTTCTGTATTTGGTGGCGTTGGTGAACGAACACGCGAGGGTAATGACCTATATATGGAAATGGTGCGATTTGTTTTCTGCTAAAAGTTTAGGATCACCGATTCTCAACATAAGCAGGAGTATCTAAAAGAAGAATGAAAACATCTGTAATGGATCTTTTTCATATTTAGATATAACTAAATATTGATATTGGTGAAAGTCCAATCGCTCAGGAATAGAGTTGAAGCCGATAGTGCCCGAATGGAGATTGATCATCAAAGTTAAGCCGGGAACACAGCGGAATCAGAGGCCTAGATAACAGGCCACACTGCCGCCTGGTAAGTAATCATGGTTAAGTTAACCTGAACCTTCTGAAAAAGTGTCTTAATATAGCTCAGTTCGTTATCAATTAAGTAACTGTGGTAATAATCAATACTCGCACAAGATTCATTTCGCTATGTGCAAATTCTGAGTAGATTATAGGCAAATTGAAGGAACCTAAAAATTACAATCAATCAATATTTGGAACAAAGAAAAACGAGAAATGTCTCCTCGATGGTAGGGGTCCTATCAACACTCCATATGGCATTTCACGGGTAGGATTAAGCGTAATTGCTTAAAGGTTTATAAAAATATATTATATGCGGAGGTTCTTCAATGACAGTTAAAACAATTTCGTCTTATACTGATGAATGGAAAGGACTACCTTGGAAACAATTTCAAAAGAATCTTTTCAGACTTCAACATAGGATATATAAAGCGGCTAAAACAAATGATGTAGGGACAATTAAAAGACTCCAAACCCTGTTAGTGGGATCCAAATGTGCAAAATATCTCGCAGTTAGACAAGTTACTCAACTTAATACTGGAAAACGAAGTGCGGGGGTCGATGGCATGAGTAAACTCGACCCTAAACAACGCATGCTGTTAGCTGCAGACCTTAGTCAACTTAATAATTGGAAACATGATAAACTCAGAAGGATATACATTCCAAAGGATGATGGATCTAAAAGACCATTAGGTATACCTACAATTAGGGATAGGGCTATGCAATGCCTTATCAAGTATGCCCTAGAACCCGTTTACGAAGCTTCGGTTTCAGACGGAGATCTTGGTTTTAGACCTGGTCACTCGACCTGGGATGTACAAAAATGCATGTTTTATAACCTAAACAGTTCTGCCAACGGCTATCGAAAGACGATCGTTGAAATCGACATCTCTAAATGCTTCGACAACATCAACCATGACAAACTGATGTCCTTGGTTATCTTACCAAGGGGGATAAAGAACGTATTAAGATCTGCTCTTAAGGCAGGCGTTTTAACTGAAAAAGAAAAAACTCTTTCAGGAACTCAAACTCAAACTCAAACTCAAACTCAAACTCAAACTCCCCAAGGAGGTGTAATCTCTCCCCTTCTAGCAAATATTGCTCTTCATGGAGTTGAAGATTTACAGAATGAAAAGGTAACCAGCACAAAGTCGATGCAAAGAGGCTTCCGTTATGCTGATGACATGGTATTTATCCTAAAAGAAGGTGAAAACCCAACTGAACTTCTGAACAAAATTAGCGAGTTCCTAAAAGAACGTGGACTAAACGTCAACGAGACTAAGTCTCAAACTGTACCGGCAACGAAAGGCTTTAACTTTCTCGGTTGGCGCTTTCTTGTAAAGCCCAGCAACAATAAATTTGTATGTTTTCCCTCATCGAAAAACCACAATGCAATGAAAGAAAAAGTAAAGAACACTGTTAAAGATACGAGATATCCTCTCAAAGACCGTCTTAAAATGGTAAAGACAATATATCATGGATGGTTTAATTATCATCGATATTGCGATATGTCACAGGTAAATCTGTGGTCTCTGCACGATTGGGTTTACAAATATTTAAAGAAGTCTTCCAAGATGCCATTAAATGAAATAATAGAATCTGTGCGCGGTATCTTCACCGGACACACCCAGGAGGCGAATAGGTTTATTGCTGTAAAAGGCAATAGATCTATCTATGACAACGACTGGCTCTTTTTCTTTTGGGCCAAAAGAAATAATAAACGCTTCACGGGACCATTACTAACCACTTTAAGAAGACAGAATTATAGGTGTAAATCCTGTAATCTCCTGTTTTCCACAGAAGAAAGAATCGAACTACATCATGAAGATGGTAACAATAACAATAACAAATGGGCTAACTTAGCCGCATTACATCGAAGTTGTCACCAGTGCGAACCCATACATGGGAGAAAAAAGCAGGCAAAAGGGTTATCCCTAAATAAATCGGGAGCCGTATGAGGTGAAAGTCTCACGTACGGTTCTAATCGAGAGGCATCCCTTGTAAATAAGGGTGTCGACTCGGCCAAAGAATCTGGTGTTATTCAAGAAAATAATATTAGTGAATCAAAAGTCGCTTTAGTATATGGTCAAATGAATGAACCACCTGGAGCACGTATGCGTGTTGCTTTAACAGCTTTAACAATGGCCGAGTATTTCCGTGATATAAATAAACAAGACGTATTATTATTCATTGATAATATTTTTAGATTTGTACAAGCTGGATCAGAAGTATCTGCTTTATTAGGACGTATGCCCTCTGCTGTAGGTTATCAACCAACACTTGCAACAGAAATGGGTGGTTTACAAGAGCGAATTACATCAACAAAAGATGGTTCAATTACATCTATTCAAGCAGTATATGTACCAGCTGATGATTTAACTGACCCAGCTCCAGCAACAACATTTGCACATTTAGATGCTACAACTGTATTATCTCGTGGACTAGCGTCTAAAGGTATTTATCCAGCAGTAGACCCGTTAGATTCAACATCAACAATGTTACAACCTTGGATTGTTGGAGAAGAACATTATACATGTGCTCAAAACGTTAAAGAAACATTACAACGATATAAAGAATTACAAGATATCATTGCGATTTTAGGTTTAGATGAACTTTCAGAAGAAGATCGACAGGTTGTAGCTCGTGCTCGTAAAATTGAGCGTTTCTTATCACAACCGTTCTTCGTTGCAGAAGTATTTACAGGTTCTCCAGGAAAATATGTAAGTTTAAAAGAAACAATTCAAGGTTTTAATAAAATTTTAGGTGGTGAATTAGATGATTTACCAGAACAGTCTTTTTACCTTGTAGGAAATCTTGAAGAAGTTGTTGCTAAGGCAGCTACTTTATAAAATAAAAATTATGTTTAATAATCTATAATTTTATTTATAATTTAAAATGAAGGTTTTTTATGAGTTTACAAATATGTATTATGACTCCTGATACAATTTTTTGGGATGAAGAAGCAGAAGAAATTATTTTACCAACGAATACTGGCCAAATGGGTGTTTTAACAAAACACGCTCCTTTAATTACAGCTTTAGATATTGGTGTAATGAGCATACGCCAAGATAATTCTTGGAATCGTTTTGCTTTAATGAACGGTTTTGCTTCAATTCAAAACGATAAAGTAACTATTTTAGTAAATTCTGCCGAATCAAAACAAACAATTAATAGTAATGAAGCAGAAAAAGAGTTTTTAGAAGCTCAAGAACGTGTTAATAAAGCAGTTGATGAAAAAGAAAAAGTAGAATCTATTTTAGCTTTCAAAAGAGCTCGTGCACGTTTTTTAGTTATAAAAGATTAATCGAGTAAAATAAAAATATACAAAAATTATATAATTTTTGTATATTTTTATTATAAGTTTGGGGATGGGGGGACTTGAACCCCCACGGTTTATACAACCGGCGGATTTTAAGTCCGCTGCGTCTACCATTCCGCCACATCCCAAAAGTCGTATAATATTATTTTATAATAATAAAAAATTTTTGTCAATGTTTTCTAAATTTTATAAAAATAAATAATACAATTTTAATATGCCAACAATTCAACAATTAGTAAACTCAGCACGTATAAAAATAACAAAGAAAACAAAATCTCCAGCGTTAAAGTCTTGTCCACAAAGACGAGGAGTTTGTACTCGAGTATATACAACAACACCTAAAAAACCAAATTCTGCTTTACGTAAAGTAGCTCGCGTACGTTTAACAACTGGTTTTGAAATAACTGCATATATTCCTGGGATTGGTCATAACTTACAAGAACATTCTGTAGTATTAGTTCGTGGAGGACGAGTAAAAGATTTACCGGGTGTTCGTTATCATATTGTTCGAGGCACTTTTGATACAGCAGGTGTTAAAGGTAGATTAAACAGTCGTTCAAAATTTGGAGTAAAACGACCACAATAAATTAGTTATAATTAAATTATGAAGGAATAAAAAATGTCTAGACGTCATAGAGCAAAAAAACGTATTGTTTCACCAGACCCTTATTATGATAGTATATTAGTTCATATGCTGGTTAACCGTATTATGAAAGACGGTAAAAAAACATTAGCTTATAAAATAGTTTATCAAACAATGCAATTAATATCAGAAAAAACTGAACAAAATTCATTACAAATATTAGAACAGGCAATTGAAAATGTGAAACCTTTAGTTGAAGTAAAAGCTCAAAGAGTAGGGGGTTCTGCTTATCAAGTACCAATAGAAGTAAATTCTGAACGTGGAACAGTTTTAGCAATTCAGTGGATTCTTTCTGCCGCTCGTAATAGAGCTGGTAATAGTTCAGTTTTAAAATTAACAAATGAAATTTTAGATGCTTTTGCAAAAACTGGTGGTGCAATAAAACGTAGAACTGAAGTTCATCGTATGGCAGAAGCTAATAAAGCTTTTGCAAAATTCCGTTTTTAAATTTTATTTTTTAATTGTTTTAAAAAATAAACTCATAAAATCAAAAAATAATTTAATTTAAATATGCCACGTTCACAAAATTTTGATAATTTTATTGATAAAACGTTTACAGTAGTAGCAGATGTTTTAATAAAAATTTTACCAACATCAAATAGAGAAAAACAAGCTTTTACTTATTATCGTGATGGTATGTCAGCTCAAGCTGAAGGTGAATATGCAGAATCATTACAAAATTATTACCAAGCTTTAAGGTTGGAAATAGACCCATATGATAGAAGTTATATTTTATATAATATTGGATTAATACATACAAGTAATGGAAAACATGGTAGAGCTTTAGAATATTATTATCAAGCTTTAAAAAGAAATCCAAGTTTACCTCAAGCTTTAAATAATATTGCAATTATTTATCATTATAGAGCTGAACAAGCAACAGAAAAATATCAATCAGATGTTGCTAAATTACTTTATGATAAAGCTGCAGATTATTGGAATGAAGCTATTAGATTAGCACCAACAAATTATTTAGAGGCTCAAGCATGGTTAAGACAACGTAATTTAAAATAAAAATTAAAATCCGTAATCTTTTAAAAAAATTTTTATTAAAAAATTTAATTTATATAAAAATAAATTATATATAATAAATACAATATACAATTAAGTCTATAAAAAAATTAATTGTCTTTAATTATTAATGTTAACACTTAAAATTTTTGTTTATACTGTAGTAAGTTTTTTTGTTTCATTATTTATTTTTGGTTTCTTATCAAATGATCCTGGTCGTAACCCAAGTGCATAATTTTTATATATAAATTAATAATAATTAATTTTAAATTTATTAAATATAAAAAATATTAAAAAATATTAAAAAATATTAAAAAATATTAAAAAATATTAAAAAATATCTTTGTTTTTAATTAATTAAAAACAAAGATAAAATATAAGGAGATTTTTCTATGACTGCTGCATATTTACCATCAATTTTAGTACCATTAGTTGGATTAGTTTTTCCAGCTATTGCAATGACGTCAATTTTTATGTACATTGAAAAACAAGAAATTAATTAAAATTTCTACAAAACAAACACATTAAAATTTCTTATGGAAAGTCCCGCTTTTTTCTTTTCAATTTTTATTGGATGTCTTCTATTAAGTATTACTGGTTATTCACTTTATGTTGGATTTGGTCCTCCTTCAAAAACCTTACGAGATCCTTTTGAAGAACATGAAGATTAATTAAAAAATATTTTATTTTAAGTTTTTATATAAAAACTTAAAATAAAATATTTTTTAATTAAACATTTAGGTTATTAGGTTGAATTCCTATAAATCTTTGATTTAATATTTTAATTGCATCCAGTGGGGTTTGAACCCACGACGTCCTTTTGGGAAGCGGATTATGAGCCCGCTGCTTTCGACCACTCAGCCACAGATGCTATAATAATTAAATTTTATATTATTTTATCTTACTATTGAATAAAAGCAAGATAAAATAATATAAAACAGTATTATTTTGCTAACGTTTGCCAACTCATAGTAACATCGTCTAAAATAACTGAACCGTTATAAATTTCTAAAAGAATTACTAAAAATACTGCAAATAAAGCCATAAAAATACCCATTAATACTGTTGTACCCCAACCAGGAGCAACTTTACCATATTCCGAATTTAAAGGACGTAATAAAGTTCCTAATGCTGTTGACATACCTAAATTTTCAGTGTCTTTTTGTGCTGCCATAAAACAAAATGATTTAATTATTAGTTTTACTTTCTGTAATTAAAATAAAATATAAAATATATATATATATATTTTATATAAAAAATAGATAAAATATACTATTTATCTATTTGATGATACGAGGGGGTTCACGAAAAAAAATTGAAAAGAAAATAATACCTAATGTTCCTACTAATAAAAAAGTATAAACTAAAGCTTCCATAAGAAAAAATAAAAAAATATATATAAATTAATTTATTTTATATATCTAGTATTACTAGATATATAAAATAAAATTGATTAAACAGATTGACGTTTACTTGTTGTATCTCCTAATTTTAAGAAAGCACCAAATTCAATTTGATCATCAATACCTTCATCAATACCTGCAAAAACATCACGGAAAATTGTACGTGCACCATGCCAGATATGACCAAAGAAGAATAATAAAGCAAAGCTTAAATGTCCAAATGTAAACCATCCACGTGGACTACTACGGAATACACCATCAGATTGTAAAGTTGAGCGATCAAATTCAAAAACTTCACCTAATTGTGCTCGACGAGCGTATTTTTTAACCGTTGCTGGATTAGTGAATGATACACCATCAAGTTCTCCACCGTAGAATGTTACTGAAACACCTACTTGTTCAATACTATATTTAGATTCAGCTCGACGGAATGGAACATCTGCACGAACAACTCCATCTTTATCTAATAAAACAACTGGGAATGTTTCAAAGAATGTTGGCATACGTCTTACAAATAATTCGTTACCATCTTTATCTTTGAAAACAGCGTGGCCTAACCAGCCTACTGCAATACCATCCCCACTGTTCATGGCTCCTGTACGGAATAAACCACCTTTTGCTGGGTTATTTCCAATGTAGTCATAAAAAGCAAGTTTTTCAGGAATTTGAGCCCATGCTTGCGATAATGATTTTCCTTCAGAAAGACTATTTTGTACTCGTTTATCAATTTCTTGTTGGAAAAATCCTAAATCCCATTGGTAACGAGTTGGACCATATAATTCAATTGGAGTTGTTGCTGAACCATACCACATAGTACCTGCAACAACAAATGCTGCCCAAAATACAGCTGCAATTGAACTTGATAATACTGTTTCAATATTACCCATACGTAAACCGTTATATAAACGTTGAGGTGGTCTAACACATAAATGGAATAATCCGGCTAAAATACCTAAAATTCCAGCAGCAATGTGATGAGATGCTACACCTCCCGGGTTATAAGGATCAAAACCATCTGGACCCCATGATGGAGCTACTGGTTGAACACTTCCTGTTAAACCATAAGGGTCTGAAACCCAAATACCAGGACCGAATAATCCCGTAACATGAAATGCACCAAAACCAAAACATAGAACACCAGATAAAAATAAATGAATCCCAAAAATTTTTGGAAGATCTAAGGCAGGTTTTCCAGAACGTGGGTCACGGAATAATTCTAAATCCCACATAACCCAATGCCAGATAGCAGCAAAAAATAATAAACCAGATAATACAATATGCGATGCAGCAACACCTTCATAACTCCAAATCCCTGGGTTACTTGCGCTTTCACCAGTAATTGTCCAGCCACCCCAAGATTGAGTAACACCTAAACGAGTCATAAAAGGTAATACGAACATACCTTGTCGCCACATTGGATTTAAAACTGGATCAGAAGGATCAAAAACAGCTAATTCATAAAAAGCCATTGAACCAGCCCAACCAGAAACAAGAGCTGTATGCATTAAGTGAACAGCGATTAAACGACCTGGATCATTTAAAACAACTGTATGAACACGATACCACGGTAATCCCATAAATTATTATATATATAAATAAATTTTTTACTTTCTTTCTTTATTATAAATTTTTAATTATTTAATTAAATAATTTTTATTTAAATTATATTATACTATATTATAATTTAAATGTCAATTGTTATATATTAGTATTTAAATAAGGTTTCACTTATCTTGTACAATTTTTAAATTATATAGATAAACTATATAGATAAAATAATTTTTTAATAATTATTTTATCTATATAATTTGTTATTAGAATAATAGAAATAATATTTAAATAAAAACCAATTATTTTATTTAATATTAAATAACCTTTTAATAATTAAAAACTAATAATAATTAATGAGTTTCTAAAAAAGTTTAACTTAATTTTGAATAGTAGTACTAATATAGATTATTACGTATTATAATCTATTATAGCTAGCACCCAAAAGCTTAAAAAGCTAGTTAGGATTATTATTATTCCCGAGTTTAAATATTATTCAGTCGCTCGGCCGCTAATAATCCTTACTTTTTATATTGGGGCATTACGCCCCAATATAAAATTATTTGACATATTATTAAATATAATAATAAGCAAACCTTCGAACTTAAAAATTCACTATTTTAAAAAAAATTCCCAATAATTTATTTGTTTTTTTTTGTTAAAATTGGCGTACATTCTTAAATCAGGCTCAAATATGTATTTTAATACTTATAAGATCTAGATTAAATAAATTTGGCTTCAGTTTAACTTTTAAAATTGGTTTGATATTATAACGTTTTGAACAGTTTTATTTATACTTCTAGAATATTTGTTTATAGCCCTATGATCTTCACGCATAGTTTCCATACGACGCTCGAGTTGATTTAGTCTAGAAATATTGGTAGCTACACTAGATGAAAGTTCCCCTCCATTAGAAATATTTATATGAGGATTAGAACTCATAATCGAATTAGGATTAGTAGATAGCATTTTATTCCGTATCTTGAATTTGTCGAGTATTTATTTTAGACTCTAACTCCTGGTGAGTCTCCGTTAAATTATTTAATTTATTTTTTAACTCTTGTTGAGCTTGAGCTTGAGCTTGAGCTTGAGCTTGAGCTTGAGCTTGAGCTTGAGCTTGAGCTTGAGCTTGAGCGGCTAGTGAACTTTTTAACTCCGCTTATAATATAAAGTTTGCTTAGATATATTTAAATTTTGTAACTCATTTTGTAATTTAGAAGTTTGTTCATTTTTTAAATTAATTTCAGTTTTCAAATCTTGTTTTTGAGAATTTCCCCTTAAAAGCAAAAACAAAAAAGCCCCACCTGCCGCTGCCGGTGCTAAAAAAACCCGTACTCCCAATAGTTAAATCCATATTTCGTTTAGTATTTCTAATTTTTTGATTTGTACGAAATTTAATTTTTGATTTTCAATATCTTGCGTCATTAAATTTTTATCAAAATTAGACTGTAATCGACTACTAGATTGTTCTTCTTTTAGATGCATCGCAGCAATAAAAGCAAGCGTATATTCTATAAATTTAATAAAAGTGTTATTGAATGGTTTATTTTCATCCATTTCATATACCTCTTAATTATCGATACTAATATTGATATTTATATAATAATTTATAATAATTTATATAAATTATAACTCTTAAAAAGAGTTATAATTTATAATAATTAATATAAATTATAGCTCTTAAAAAGAGTTATAAGTTATATTAGTTAAAAAGATTAACCATTGATTGAAGGAGCTTCAACTGATGCTAAATCTAATGGGAAGTTGTGAGCATTACGCTCGTGCATTACTTCCATACCTAAGTTAGCACGGTTGATGATATCAGCCCAAGAGTTTAATACACGACCTTGAGAGTCAACAATTGATTGGTTGAAGTTGAAACCGTTTAAGTTGAATGCCATAGTTGAAATACCTAAAGCAGTGAACCAAATACCTACAACTGGCCAAGCAGCTAAGAAGAAGTGTAATGAACGTGAGTTGTTGAATGATGCATATTGGAAGATTAAACGACCAAAGTAACCGTGAGCTTTTACGATGTTGTAAGTTTCTTCTTCTTGTCCGAATTTGTAACCTTCGTTAGCAGATTCGTTTTCAGTAGTTTCACGGATTAAAGATGAAGTTACTAATGAACCGTGCATTGCTGAGAATAAAGATCCACCGAATACACCAGCTACACCTAACATGTGGAATGGGTGCATTAAAATGTTATGTTCAGCTTGGAATACGATCATGAAGTTGAAAGTACCAGAAATACCTAAAGGCATACCGTCAGAGAATGAACCTTGACCAATTGGGTAAACAATGAATACAGCAGATGCTGCAGCTACAGGAGCTGAGTAAGCTACTGCGATCCATGGACGCATACCTAAACGGAAAGATAATTCCCACTCACGACCCATGTAAGCACATATACCTAAGAAGAAGTGACAAACGATTAATTGGTAAGGACCACCGTTGTATAACCACTCATCTACAGAAGCAGCTTCCCAGATTGGGTAGAAGTGTAAACCAATAGCGTTTGAAGTAGGAACTACAGCACCAGAAATGATGTTGTTTCCGTATAATAATGAACCTGAAACTGGCTCACGGATACCATCGATATCTACAGGTGGCGCAGCAACAAATGCGATAATGAATACTGAAACAGCAGTTAATAATGTTGGGATCATGATAACACCAAACCAACCTACGTATAAACGGTTTTCAGTTGAAGTTACCCATTCGCAGAAGCGAGCCCATAAAGATGAAGCTTCGCGGCGTTCTAAAATTGCAGTCATATTTATTTATATTTATTTTTAAAAAGTTAAAAATTTTTCCCAAACAAATAATTTGTTTGTTATATATTATTATAAAATAATATATAAATTATGTCAATTTTAATTTTTTTTGATATTGCGAACAGGGGGAATCGAACCCCCGACCTCGCCTTGGCAAGGCGATATTTTACCTCTAAACTATGTTCGCATATATAATTTTAATATATATATATATTAAAATTATATAATAAAAAAATTTTTATATATTGTCAATAATTATTAAGTATTAATTATAATTTATTTAATAATTTATTAATTAATAATTTATCATTAATACCAGGCCATGCAATCCCATCTAATCTCGTTGGTAAAGTTTCACCTAATTCTAAATATTTTTTTGATTTTGAATCTAGTTTTGATTTTGCCCAATACCAATTATAATTTGGTAATCTATTTAATAAATAATCACTTGTTTTTGAACTAATAACCTTTTTCGTACTTGTTTTTAAATTACGAGATTCGTTATTTTTATTTGTATCAAATTGTAATATTTGTTTAAAATTATCTAATTGTTCAGATGAAAGTTCTAATGATGGCAATTTAAGAACTAAATTAGATTGATTTTTAATATTTTCAATCGCAGGAGACCATGATTGAAAAGTAAAGTAAAAAGGTAAATTTTTAGATATTATATTTTTATTATCTTTAAAATCATAACTAAAATCACCAGAGTTTAAATTTTCCGGTACATAACTAGCTTTAATAAGAAATTTTCGTAACGAAGAATCCCATCCAATATATAATGGAGCAGTATTGTTTAATATCATATATTTTGATGGATCTAAATTTGTTTTATTCAGTTCTTCGTGCAAAAAAACTTTGTTTTCATTTGAAAAATTGTTATATTTTGGTTGATCAAACTTTAAAACTTTTTTATAATTAAATTCTGAGTTTAAAGAATCATTTTTATTAATATCAAAATTTAAATTAACAGCATTAAAATGTCTTATTAAACTTAAAGAACCTTTAAATTGTTGGTTATAAACTTTTTCAGCATATGATTCTTTATTATTTATTACTAATTTTTTGTAATCTTGAATAGTATTTAAATAGTTTTGTAAAATAAGTCGACGTTTAAATAAATCTATTTCATCATTTACTGTTAAATTATAAGAATTTGGTTGACCCCATAAAAAAGGATGCATATCCAAATGCATTAAAGCTTTATATACAGGATTACTATAATATTTTTCTCTAAATTCACGATGAACTTGAACCTGTTTTATTTGATTTTTTGAATTAGCATCTTGGTAACCTAAATAAATATCATTTCTAAATAATTGAGTAAAAATTTCTTCAATTGCATTTTCTTTTTTTTGAAGTTTTGTACTATATAATTCTAAATTTGGTGTTTCATAATTAGGAACTTCAAATTTAATTTGTTTAAAATTATTTTGTTTAGTACTATTTATTTGTTTACGAGTACTACTTCTTTGATCTGTTCTTAAATTAAATCTATTTTTCCATAAACTCTCAGATTCTAAACTATATTGTTCATATTTTAAATAATTTGTGGAATCTTTTTTTATTAAATCAGATTTATCAAAGTTTAATGGGTTTGTAGCTATATTTATAACAGACATCTTATCTTTATTTGTTCTAAAAGAACTATAAATTGGTTTAGGAAGAGTATTTTCTAAAAATTTATCTTCAGAAACAAAACCTAATGGACCGTAAATTAAATAATCAAAACCATAATAAGGAATATTATTAAAACATAAAATTGTTGTTATAAATAAACTAATATAATGAAAACGTTCATTTACAATAATAAATGGAATTTTAGAACATATAGTATTAGAAATAAAATTATAAATATTTATTAGTAAAAAACCAAAAAATGCTGTAAAAACCAAACTACCTAATAAAATACCAATTAAATAAGAAAAATTATTTAGAAAAAAATATTCAATATTTTCATTAGTTTGTAATAAATTAGAATTACCATTAACAGTTAAATTACCAAAATAGTTATAAATAGATGTTTGTTCAGTCCAAGATAAAATAAAATTTAATCCAAATAACTTTAATAAAATATCTTTTTGATAAAAATTTATAACTTTCATATTTGGGTTATGGATCATACTATAAAGCAAATTTACCAATAAAAATAAACCTAATAAAATATTAAAAGGTTCAAAAGTTAAAAAAGGCAAGATTAAAAATTCAAATCCAAATAAAATAGAACTAAAAAAAATAAATTGACCACATATTGTTCCTAAAGCAGCAAAAATACCAGCTGGTAATCCATTAATAATTAGAGCTCTAATTGTTAATAATTGAGGTATTGAAAAAGGAAGAACTAAAAAAAAACTATTTGAAAATCCAGTAAAAAAATTTTTGGAGTTTAATGATGAGTTTTCAAAAAATGAAAAAAAACTTTTATCAAGCTCAATTTCAAGCGCTGTTTCAAATAAATTTTTACCTTCTAAAATTGCTATGTAATTATGTTTAAAATTTGCCGGTAATTCTACAAAATCAGTTAACCATTTAAAAGATAATAAATAAATAAAAAATATACTTAAAGAATTACCAATATATAAAAAAATAGATTTAAAAAAAATAAAGGCATTAAAATTTTCATTTAAAATAAATAAAATATCATTAATATGATCAACATAATCCTTTAATGCGTTAATAAAAAACATATTTAATTTCCTTCGAATAAATAGAGCTTGTAAAATTAAATTATAACAAATATAATTATATTATAATATAAAATATAATAGGGCTTGTAGCTCAGTGGACTAGAGCACACGGCTACGAACCGTGGTGTCGGGGGTTCAAATCCCTCCTAGCCCATAATATTATGATAAAAAACCATAGCTATGTAAGCCTTTACCCATTAAATTAACACCTAAATAACAAACCCAAATAACTATAAAACCAAAACTAGCTAATAAAGAAGATTTGAAACCATTCCACCCTTTTGATAAACGAGTATGAAAATAAATTGCAAATATAAACCAAGTAATTAAAGCCCACGTTTCTTTAGGATCCCAACTCCAATAAGAACCCCATGTTTGATTCGCCCAAACAGCTCCAGATAATAAACCCATTGTCAATAAAGGAAAACCTAGACCTAAAATTCTATAACTTAAATTATCTAAAGTTGACATTAAAGAAATTAAATTCTCTAATATAAAATCTTTTTTACTAGTTTTATTTTCAAATTCTTTATCTTTAATTTTATTGATATCAAAAAAATAAGAGTTGTTTAAAAAAACTAAATTAACTTTTTTTAAACTTAAACTTAAACTCATTGAGTTAGAATTTTCATATAAAAAATTCTCAGAATCTAGTTTATTATTATCCAATAATAAAAGCTTTTTATTTTTATTATATAAAAAAGTACTTACAAAAGTCAAAATTAAATAAGCTATTGAAAATAAGCAACCACATAATAATGCAGCATAGCTTAATATCATAACCGTTACATGCATTAATAACCAATTAGATTTAAGCGCAGGTACTAAAGCATTTACTGTTTTTAATTCAATAGGTAAACTAAAATTAGCAAAAGTATTTAATAATAAAATTAGTGGTGTTAAAATGGAACCAAAGATAGAGTTTAAAAATGAATTATTTGCGTATACTTTTTTATTGATTTTATTATTCTTTTTTAAAAATAATGATACTAAACTATCGTATAAATTTTTAAAATAACTTTTTTTTTCAACTGTAATATTAAAAATAATTAATATACTAGTTAAACTATAAGATAAAAATAAAAGTGATTCATATAAATTACTTAAAGGAAAGTGGTTTGAATTTACCCAACGAATACAAAGAAATGACAATTGTAATATATTACTAATTATGATAAATATATCAGGTAAATAACTAAAACTTTTTAAAAAAAAAGATGATTTTAACCAGTATAAAATCATTGCTACAAATAAAATGATAAAATTTATATTTATAAGACTAGTTTCTAAATTAATATTAAACATTCAATAAATTTTTAATTATATTATATTTTAAAATTTTAATTATTAATTTTTAATTAATAATTATAATAATAAAATTAACTACCTACTTTAAAAGCGTCTATAAAAAAACCTAATAATAAACCCATTTTATAAAAATTCAAAAATTTTAAATTTTTAAAAAATAAAAAAAAATTTTTATTTTTATATATGTTAAAAAAAAATATGTTAAATTTATGATACTTAAATGATTTTATGTATGTTATAAAATTTATAAATTCAATAAATAAAATTGTTAAGATAATAATTAAACCATCCCAATTTGTATAAAATCTAAAAAAAATTAAAAAAGTACCAAATAAATTACCACAAATAAAACCGAACAATAATAAAAATATATAAATAACAAAATATTTTTCAATAAATTTAAATTTATTTAAAACATTAAAATAAAAAGAATTTAATAGTTTTAAAAATTTTGTATTATAAAACATTTTTATAAAAATTTTCTAATAAAATTATTTATTTTCTCTGTTTATACAAACAGAGAAAATAAATAATTTTTTAATAAGCTAATCCCATACTACGAGTTGTTTCTGACCCTAAATATACTCGTACACTTAAAAAATCAGTAGGACAAGCACTTTCACAACGCTTACAGCCAACACAATCTTCAGTACGAGGAGCAGAAGCGATTTGACTTGCTTTACAACCGTCCCAAGGTACCATTTCTAATACATCAGTAGGACATGCACGTACACATTGAGTACAACCAATACATGTATCATAGATTTTTACAGAATGAGACATAATTAATAAAATAAAGTAAATAAATAAAATTACGGATTAACAATTTTTATTTAAATATATAATATTTATTATATATTTAAATATATAATAAATATTATATATTGCAACTAAAAAGTTAATTTTTTAAAAAAGTTTATTTTTATACTTATTTATTTATATTATGAATTTATATTAATTATAAATATAAACATTAAATTTATTAAGTTATTTATAAATAACTTACTTTTTGATTTTATTAATTATTTATTTTATTAACAATAAATAATTAATAAAATAAATAATTAATAAAAAATTAACCTACAGAAATTACACGAGCCAAGAAGAATGACCAAGTTGTGGCAATTCCTCCTAATAAATAATGTGCAACACCAACAGCTCGACCTTGAGTAATACTTAAAGCACGAGGTTGAATAGCTGGAGCAACTTTTAATTTATTATGAGCCCATAAAATTGATTCAATTAGTTCTTGCCAATAGCCACGTCCACTAAATAAGAACATAAGACTAAATGCCCATACAAAGTGTGCGCCTAAGAAAATTAAACCATAAGCAGATAACGCTGAACCATATGATTGAATAACTTGTGCTGATTGTGCCCACAAGAAATCACGTAACCAACCATTAATAGTATTAGCACTTTGAGCAAAGTTACCTCCTGTAATATGCGAAATTCCAGAAGCATTTACTGTACCCCAAACATCTGATTGCATTTTCCAACTAAAATGAAAAATAACAATTGATAATGAGTTATACATCCAGAATAACCCTAAGAAAACATGATCCCATGCTGAAACTTGACATGTTCCACCACGACCTGGACCATCACAAGGGAAACGGAACCCTAAATTAGACTTATCAGGAATTAGACGAGAACTACGTGCAAATAATACACCTTTTAATAAAATTAATACTGTTACGTGAATTGTAAACGCGTGTATATGATGAACTAAGAAATCTGATGTACCTAATGAAATAGGCATCATTGCAACTTTACCACCAACAGCTACAACATCTCCACCCCAAGATGGACTTGTACCTGCTAAAGCATTAGGAGCAGTACTATTTGGTGCTAAGAAATGAGTTTTTTGGATCCATTGAGCAAAAACTGGTTGTAATTGAATGGCTGTATCTGAGAACATATCTGCAGGACGGCCTAATGCACTTAATGTATCGTTATGAATATAAAGACCAAAACTATGGAATCCTAAAAAAATACAAACCCAATTTAAATGAGAAATAATAGCATCTCTATGACGAATCATACGATCTAGTAAATTATTATAGTTATTTGTTGGATTATAATCACGAACCATGAAAATAGCAGCATGAGCTCCAGCCCCAACTATACAAAAACCACCAATCCAATTATGATGAGTAAATAATGATAATTGTGTAGCATAATCAGTTGCCAAATAAGGATAAGGCGGCATAGCATACATGTGATGAGCCACAATAATAGATAATGATCCAAATAAAGCTAAGTTAATTGCTAATTGAGCATGCCATGAAGTTGTTAAAATCTCATATAAACCACTATGTCCTTCACCAGTAAACGGACCTTTATGTGCTTCTAAAATTTCTTTCATACTATGACCAATACCCCAATTAGTACGATACATATGACCTGCTACAATAAATAAAACAGCGATTGCTAGATGATGATGTGCTGTATCAGTTAACCATAAACCACCTGTTACTGGATTTAAACCTCCTTGGAATGTTAGAAAATCACTATATTCAGACCAGTTTAAAGTAAAAAATGGTGTTAAACCTTGTTTAAAACTAGGATATAACTGAGCCATTAAACTTGGATTTAATAATAGTTCGTGCGGTAATGGAATTTCTTGTGGATCAACACCTGCATCTAATAATTTATTAACTGGTAATGAAACATGAATTTGATGTCCTGCCCAAGCTAAACTACCTAAACCAAGTAAACCAGCTAAATGGTGATTTAACATAGATTCAACATTTTGGAACCATTCTAATTTTGGTGCACTTTTGTGATAATGAAACCAACCAGCAAAAAACATTGCTGCTGCCATTACTAGGCCACCAATTGCTGTAGAATATAATTGTAATTCAGTTGTAATTCCACTAGCTCTCCATAATTGGAAAAAACCAGAAGTTATCTGAATACCTTGGAAACCGCCACCTACATCTCCATTTAAAATTTCTTGACCAACAATAGGCCAAACTACTTGTGCACTTGGTTTAATATGTGTAGGATCACTTAACCATGCTTCATAATTTGAAAAACGAGCTCCGTGAAAATACATACCCGATAACCAAATAAAAATTACACCTAATTGACCAAAGTGTGCACTAAAAATTTTACGTGAAATGTCTTCTAAATCTGATGTCTGAGCATCAAAATCATGAACATCTGCATGTAAATTCCAAATCCAAGTTGTTGTTGTTGGTCCTTTTGCTAAACTACGAGAAAAGTGTCCAGGTTTTGCCCATTTTTCAAAACTAGTTTCAACTGGGTCACGGTCAACAACAATTTTAACTTTTTTTGCTTCGCGTTCTGGTGGACTAATTGTCATTATACTACTCCTAAAAACAAATATTTTATAATACTAGTAAAAAATTATTGTTAAAAATAAAATTAAAACAAAACTTTAATTAATAGATAATCAAGTACATTGAAAAATGTATTTTTATAGTATTTAACTCTTAATTTTTATTATTATTATATGTTTTATATTTTTAATTAAGGGACCGAATTTATAATATTTAATTATTTTAAAAGTAATTTTAAATATAAATATACACTATATTGTATATTTATTATTTATAAGATTAGAAATTGGCATCAGGTTATTTTCACAAGGGGCTACCCCCTTACTATCGTTACCCCTAATTCGTTTAACAATCTAGTTCGAGATGGTATAGTGTTGTTCCGAATTAGCTAAGACACCAAAAATGGTTTATTATATTTTATTATATAAGGTCAAAATCAATCGATCCTTTGTACATCTCAGCTGAAATTATTACTAATCTTACACTTGATGCCAATCTATCGGCTTGTCTTGCCGCGATCTAATAGAGAGCATTCATCTTGAGGTGGGCTTCTCACTTAAATGCTTTCAGCGATTATCCACTCCGTACATAGCTACCCAGCGTTTCCTATTGGCATAAGAACTGGTACACCATCGGTACGTCCCTTCGGGTCCTCTCGTACAATGTTGAGATCCTCTCAATGCTCTTACGCTTATACCGGATATGGACCGAACTGTCTCGCGACGTTCTGAACCCATCTCACGTACCGCTTTTATGGGCGAACAGCCCAACCCTTGGGACCTACTCCAGCCCCAGGTTGCGATGAAACGACATCGAGGTGCCAAACCTCCCCGTCGATGTGAACTCTTGGGGGAGATCAGCCTGTTATCCCTAGAGTAACTTTTATCCGTTGAGCGACGGCCCTTCCACTCGGAACCGTCGGATCACTAAGGCCGGCTTTCGCCTCTGCTCGACTTGTTGGTCTTGCAGTCAAGCTCCCTTATACCTTTGCACTCTACAGCTGATTTCCGTCCAGCTTGAGGGAACCTTTGCACACCTCCGTTACCTTTTGGGAGGTCACCGCCCCAGTCAAACTGTCCATCTGAAACTGTCAAGGATCCTGATTCAAGGAATCCTATTAGAATTCTAGCTCTTTTAGAGTGGTCTCTCACTAATGGCTCCATTAAATCCGAAAACTTAATATCAACGCCTCCCACCTAGACTGCGCAAAAAAAGCCCGAATCCAATTCCAAATTACAGTCAAGCTTCATAGGGTCTTTCTGTCCTGGTATAAGTAGTCCGCATCTTCACAGACATTTCTATTTCACCGAGTCTCTCTCCGAGACAGTGCCCAGATCGTTACGTCTTTCGTGCGGGTCGAAACTTACTCGACAAGGAATTTCGCTCAGTTATATCCTAACTTTTTCAAGAAAGGCTGGACTCTATCTTAGATATCAACTAAATCTAACTGACCATCAATTAAAACAAGTTTTTTTTTTGATTTACCTGTATTCATTTCAAGTCGAAAAGCATCAATTTTAAGTAAACCTTCAACAGTTAAATGTTGTTTGTTTTCAATTAATTGTAGAACTTTTCTAAACTTTAAAAAATCTATTTTTTTCTTTGTTTTCAAACTATGTTTTTCAAAAAAAGGAATAATGGTTTTATTTAAATGTTCAACACCTCGAACTCGATAACATAATCGATCGCCGTGGTTTTTTCTTACAACACCAAATTGCCAAAAATTTTTTAAAGCATACAATATTTGTTCATCACGTTTATGCTGAACAACACAAAATTCTGGTAAAACTTGAATACCAAGTGTCATTTCTGGATTTTTATTTAATCCTATAAAGAAACAACCTTCTCCGTCTACAAATCCAACAATCCATTGTGATTCTAATTGTGTCATAGTTTTATTTGTTTTTATATCTCCAAACGTATAGTCTCTGAGGATTCTAATTTACATTAGTCTTTCCTGCTGATTGTCCTCGTGCCATTCTCATTATCACTGACTTATTTTTAACACATCTCCAAGAGTTAACAAAAGTTAGTCCCGATATTGTTGTAATATAAAGGTCGAGTAGAGTTATGTTTTTGGGGAGTTTCCAGCATTTAGTTTGGTTTTACTAAGGCTAGCGATTTTGTTTTTTGAGCGTAATATCGTGTATTAACCTTAGGACTGTCAGAGTTACAGCCGCCGTTCACCGGGGCTTCAGTCGTTAGCTTTTTCCGAAGAATAACCAACTTCTTTTACCTTCCGGCACTGGGCAGACGTCAGCCCCCATACATTGTCTTACGACTTTGCGGAGACCTGTGTTTTTGATAAACAGTCGCCTGGGCCTGGTCACTGCGGCCTATATTAATATAGGCACCCCTTCTCCCGAAGTTACGGGGCCATTTTGCCGAGTTCCTTAGAGAGAGTTATCTCGCGCCCCTTAGTATTCTCTACCTACCTACTTGTGTCAGTTTAGGGTACAGGTTGATTTAATTTAATGGTAATAAAAGCTTTTCTTGGAAGTATGACTAAAACTAAACCAAAACTCTATAAATAGAGCTCTAGTTAGGTCGCATGTTTTCTAAAGAAAGTTTTTTTTCATTCTTTTAAGCATTCAATACTTCTACTAGAATACCAATATCTAGCTAGTTACCGCCTTCTCCGTCCCTCTTTACCAAATTAAATCAAGTACAGGAATATTAACCTGTTTTCCATCGACTACACCTTTCGGTCTCGCCTTAGGTCCTGACTAACCCTCCATGGACGAACCTTGTGAAGGAACCCTTAGGTTTTCGGGGCATTGGATTCTCACCAATGTTTTCGTTACTCAAGCCGACATTCTCACTTCCGTTTCGTCCATTAAAATTCACATTTTAACTTCACCCTATAACGGAACGCTCCTCTACCGTAACAGTTAAAAAACTGTAACCCACAGTTTCGGCGGATGGCTTAGCCCCGTTCATTTTCGGCGCAAAAAGGCTCTACCAGTGAGCTATTACGCACTCTTTCAAGGATGGCTGCTTCTAAGCAAACCTTCTGGTTGTCTTTGCCTTTTTACTTCCTTTATCACTTAGCCATCACTTTGGGGCCTTAACTGGTGATCTGGGCTGTTTCCCTTTTGACAATGAAGCTTATCCCCCACTGTCTTACTGGTTGATGGAAAGCGTATTTAGTATTCTTAGTTTGCCACGATTTGGTACCGCTTTCGCAGCCCGCACCGAAACAGTGCTTTACCCCTAAATAGCCCATCATCAACCGCTGCGCCTCAACACATTTCGAGGAGATCCAGCTAGCTCCGAGTTCGACTGGAATTTCACCCCTAACCACAGCTCATCCGCTGATTTTTCAACATCAGTCGGTTCGGTCTTCCACTTGGTGTTACCCAAGATTCATCCTGGCCATGGTTAGATCACTCGGGTTCGGGTCTATAAATAGTGACATATGCCCTTATCAGACTTGCTTTCGCTTTGGCTCCAAAAAGTTATTTTAACCAAGCCACTACCTATAAGTCGCCGGCTCATTCTTCAACAGGCACGCGGTCACTTTAGCTCCCACTGATTGTCAATTTATGATTTCATGTTCTTTTTCACTCCCCTACAGGGGTTCTTTTTCACCTTTCCCTCACGGTACTGTTTCACTATCGGTCATTTAGGAGTATTTAGTCTTACGAGGTGGTCCTCGTATATTCACACGGAATTACACGTGTTCCATGCTACTTTATAATCATTTTTTCTATTTTAAACTACTGGACTTTCACCATCTATGGTGCAGGATTCAGCTGCTTCGTTTAATAGTTTTTTTTTAATGATTAGACTATTTCCGTTTCGCTCGCCGCTACTAAGGAAATCGCTTTTGCTTTCTTTTCCTCTGCTTACTAAGATGTTTCAATTCAGCAGGTTGTCTCTTACTCAATTATGAATTCATTAAGTAGTTATATAGGTTTTCCTATTCGGGAATCTTCGGATCAAAGTTTGTTTCCAACTAACCGAAGCATTTCGTTGGTATCCACGCCCTTCATCGACTCTAAATGCCTAGGTATCCATCATAAATTTTAATATATTTGACCTAGTCAATATAAATCCAGTAAATAAAATTATTTTATTAAATTGGAGATAAGCGGATTCGAACCGCTGACATCTGCCGTGCAAAGACAGCGCTCTACCAACTGAGCTATATCCCCAATTTTAAATTTTTTTACTGGTGGGCTATACTGGATTTGAACCAGTGACCTCACCCTTATCAGGGGTGCGCTCTAACCAACTGAGCTAATAGCCCTGTTTACTTTAACTAATTAAGTTAAAGTAAAGTTATTTTTTATTCTTTTTTTGAAGGAGGTGATCCAGGGCCACCTTCCAGTAGCCCTACCTTGTTACGACTTCACCCTCGTCACTAACTGTGCCTTAGACGTTTACAACGGCTTCGGGCCTAGTCAGCTCCGATGGTGTGACGGGCGGTGTGTACAAGGCCCGGGAACGTATTCACCGCAGTATAGCTGACCTGCGATTACTAGCGATTCCAGCTTCATGTAGGCGAGTTGCAGCCTACAATCCGAACTGAGATTAAGTTTTTGAGGTTGGCTGTACTTTCACAAGTTAGCATCTCTTTGTCTTAACCATTGTAGCACGTGTGTAGCCCGGGATTTAAGGGGCATGCTGACTTGACGTCATCCTCACCTTCCTCCAGCTTATCACTGGCAGTCTTGCTAGTTTCCTAAAAGCAACTAACAATAAGGGTTGCGCTCGTTACAGGACTTAACCCTACGTCTCACGACACGAGCTGACGACAGCCATGCACCACCTGTATCTATGTTTAAACTTTTTCGTCTCCAAAAAATTCATAGTATGTCAAACCCCGGTAAGGTTCTTCGCGTTGCATCGAATTAAACCACATGCTCCACCGCTTGTGCGGGCCCCCGTCAATTTCTTTGAGTTTCACTCTTGCGAGCATACTCCCCAGGCGGGAAACTTAACGCGTTAGCTACAATACTGCATTTTAAAAACGCAATATTTAGTTTCCATCGTTTACAGCTAGGACTACTAGGGTATCTAATCCTATTCGCTCCCCTAGCTTTCGTCTCTGAGTGTCAGTTTTGGTCCAGTAGAGTGCTTTCGCCATTGGTGTTCTTACTGATATCTGCACATTTCACCGTTACACCAGTAATTCCCTCTACCTCTGCCATACTCTAGTTTAAAAGTTTCAACTGCCTGCCTAAGGTTGAGCCTTAGTTTTTAACAGTTGACTTTTTAAACCACCTACAGACGCTTTACGCCCAATCATTCCGGATAACGCTTGCATTCTATGTATTACCGCGGCTGCTGGCACATAGTTAGCCAATGCTTATTCATTAGATACCGTCATTATCTTCTCTAATAAAAGAAGTTTACAACCCGCAGGCCTTCATCCTTCACGCGGTATTGCTTCGTCAGGCTTGCGCCCATTGCGAAAAATTCCTCACTGCTGCCTCCCGTAGGAGTCTGGGCCGTGTCTCAGTCCCAGTGTGGCTGATCATCCTCTCAGACCAACTACTGATAATTGCCTTGGTAAGCCTTTACCTTACCAACTAGCTAATCAGACGCAAGCTCATCTTTAGGCAGTAACCTATTTAACTTCTCAGCATATAAAGTATTAGCAACCGTTTCCAGTTGTTATCCTTTTCCTAAAGGTAGATTCTTACGCGTTACTCACCCGTCCGCTACTAAGTATTATAATTCAATGAATTATTATCTTCGTTCAACTTGCATGTGTTAAGCATACCGCCAGCGTTCATCCTGAGCCAGAATCAAACTCTCCGTGATAGTTTTTTAATAAAAATATTTAATTAAAAAAAATTTATAAATATTTTTATTTACATTTGTGTATTCAACAAAATTTATTTTAGTTTTTAAAATATATACCATCAAAACAGGTATACCTATGTATTAATTTTTATTCTAATAAAAACACTTAATTTAAATTAAGTGTTTTTATTAGAATTATTTAGATTGGAAATTCAAAACCTGTACCGATAGGTACTAGATGACCTAAAATAAGGTTTTCTTTTAAACCTCTTAAAAAATCACGCTTTTGTAAAATAGCTGCTCTACTTAAAATTTTAATTGTTTCTTGAAAACTAGCAGCTGATATAAAACCATCCATTTCTAGACAAGCTTTACTTATACCTAAAATAATTGGTTCATATTGAGATTTTTTACCTTTTAAACAACTATTAATTAATTCAATCCAATCTAAATAAACAATATCTCCCCTTAAAAGTCCAGTATTTCCTGGATTAGTTATTCGAACTTTAGAGGTCATTTGTTTAACTATAATTTCAATATGTTTATCTGAAATATTTACTCCTTGAGACTGATAAACTTTTTGAACAGAATCAACAATATACTGTTGAATAAAAATAATACTTTTATATACTGCTTCTTTTTTAGAATAGTGCTTTTTATATTTTTTAAATTTTAATTGAATTAACGAATTTAAACTAAATTGATCTTTTACGTTTTCTCTTGCTTCCAAAAGTTGCTCAATTTTAGGAATACCTTGAACAATATCTTCAGTCTTTAAATTTTTATAAGTTAATGTTAATAATGGTGAATTCGTGTTTATAAAGTCACCCTGTTTTAAATTGCAAATACAGCCAGGCGATAATAATAACGATTTCGCACGTCGTAATAATATTGTATTTCTATTTAAAAAAATAACTTGCCCGGATTGATTAACTGCAAAATTTAAAATAATTTCTTTTGAACAAGGAACAAACTCACCTAATTTTACTTTTAATTTATTTATTCTTAAAGAATTTAAAAAATTTAATGGAATTTTATATGTTAAAAAATCAGAATTTGTTAAATATATTAATTCAGGAAATAATGATACTTTTTCTTTTAAATTTTGTTTTAAATTAAATATATTATTTATATTTTTATAGTTTTTATTTTGTTTACTAATAAATTTTTTAAAATAATTAGAATAATAAAAAAAAGATGAATTATAACTTTTTAAAACTTCTCCTTTAAAATCACTTAATTCATATTTTAATTGAGGTAGTTCATTGGTTAGCAATGAGTTTTTATTATTATAACTAGATACTGTTTTAATTTTATGTTTAATTAATTTTAACTTATTAAAAATACTATTGGAGGTTTTATTAATTCTAATTAATACTGAATCATTATAAAGATTACTAAACTGTTTTTTAAAAATAAAATTTATTTGAAATAAAAAACTATTATTTTTAATTAAAAAAGGTCTAAAATTAATATAAATTTTTGAACTCTTTTTTTCTTTTTCAATATTAATATTTAATTTTTGATATTTATTTCTATACACATTTAAAGTAATTAAATTATTTAATATTTTTTTGTTAATATTATAAATAGTTGAACTAAAATTATTATTATTACTTAAAGAACTGTTTCTATATAAATAAATAAATGTACAATATGAAATATAAAAATTACAAAAACTATTTGTTTTATTTTTTAATATATAAAAATTAAAGTTTTTTTTATAATTATAATTAAAAATATAAAAAACCTTTAATTTTTTATTATCATTATTAACAAATATATTATTATTAAAATTTTTTTTATATAAATTTTTTTTAAAAATACTATTAATTAATAATAATATAGAAATACTATTAGTATATATATTTTTAAAATAATAATAACCGTTTAAACTAAAAAAATCATAGAAATTATAATAGTTTTTTTTATTTAAATTAAAATAATGTTTTTTTAATACATAACTTTTAATTTTTTTTAAAGGTAAACTTCTGAAATTATATTTATTATTATTAAATAATAAATTATTACAATAAGTAAATTTAGTTAAAAGCTTTTGTTTTTTTATTAAAATAAAAGGACTATTAAATATTTTTTTTTTAATTATGTTATTAAAAGGGAATTTTAAAATATAATAACGTAAATCATTTTGTGGTAATAATAAATTTTCTTCATAAAAATACAAAAGTTTTGAAAAATTATTTAAATAATTAAAATCAAACCCTTTTTCAATTAAACAGATATTTTTAAATTTACTAAAGTTTATTACTAGATTAGAATTATAGTTAAATGATATTTTTTTAATTAATAATTTTGGTTTATAACGACTATAATTATTAACATATATATTTGAATTAATAATTAAAAATATACGTTTTAAATTATTTAAATATTCTGTTTGATTACAATTCTTGGCTAATAAACTTTTATTGAAAAACTGATTTTTCAAATATTGATTTAAAAAACTTGGCTTATATTTTATTTTTTTTAAATTAGATGTTTGAAAAAATATTAGACGATAAAACTTATTTATTAAACTAATATTATTTACGTTATTGTTTAATTTTTTATAATTTATTATAGTTTTTATTTTAACTTTATAAAAATAAAATTTAGTAAAACGAAAATCATTATTTGTATTGTTCAAATAAGTATTTAAAAATTTGGATCCGTTAAAAATAAAAATACTGTTTAATAATATTTTTTTAATTTTAAAATTAAAAAAAGATTTTAAAAAATTATTACGGTTATTAAATTTAGTTTTTAAAAAATTATTTTTGAAACGAAAAGTAAAAAATTTATTTAATGTTACTATATTTTCAAATAATACATGTTTAGTTATAAAATGACCGCTTGGAATAATTTTTTTATAGTTTAAAAATAGTAAATCAGATTTATTTATTATATAAACCCAACCACTATAATTATTTGTTAATTTTTGTTTATTATAATTAAAATAAAAAATTTTATTTAAAGTAAATAAATTATTATTTTTTATTTCTAAATTTTTAAAATTATTATTTAATTTATAGTTTTTAATATAATATAAGCTTAATATGTAACTAAAAATATAATTTATATTTATTAGAAAAATATTTTGTATATAAATATTATTATAGTTAGTTAATATAAATTTTAATTTAAAATTAAAAAATTTGAACTTTATAAAGTTAAAAACATAGTTTTTTGTTCTTACTTTTTTTTTATTAGATTTTAATAAATAAGAAAATAAACTATTTGATAATTTTTTTTCTTTAAAATTATTTTTTATTTGAATTCTAAATAAATATAAACTATTTATAGGAAATATTTTTTTTATTTTAAGCGCTTTATTAAAAAATAATTTATTTAAAGTATCAGAATAACTTAATTCTATTTTCGATGAAATAAAATGATAATTAAAATTAGATAATTCTAAATTATTATTTTTAGTTAAACCAGTATAATATATATTTGGTAAAAATAAAAAATCAAAAGTAGATTTATAAAATACCCAATAATCATAAGAATCATTATTAGTAAATAATAAGATATTTTTTTTTAAATAATCATTTATCCAATATTTTTTGTTTTTGCTTTTGCTTAAAAAATGCTTATTATAATTTTTATTAATTAAAATATTATTATAAAATGAATCAAATTTTATTAATTTATTAATATTTTTTATATAAAAATTATTTAAATAACAAACCCATTTTTTTTCAAATAAATAACTTAGATTATAAATAAAAGTATTTTTTTTATAAAAAAATGTATCTAAATGATTGATATTATCATATTTTATTAAACTAGTTATAAAACTATTTGGTATATTCGTTTTACTATTTAATAATTTTTCTAAATAAAAAATAGTTACTTTATTTTTAAGTTTATTATTAAATAATGAATGGAAAAAATTCAATTTATAATTTATAGTTTTTGTATTTATTATTTTTAACTTATTTATTTTTTTACTGTTAATAATAAAATAATCTGAAATAACGTTTTTTGATAATATATAAGGTTTATTAAAAAAGCAACTAATAAAAAAATAAGATTTCAATTTATTATTATTAAAATTATTATAATTATATAATGTAAAAATTTTAAAATTTTGTAAATTCGTTTTAATTTTAAAACTATTATTAGTATAGTATTTAAAATTAATTTTATTAATTAATTCATATTTATTTTTTAATTTATTTGATTTTGAAAACCATATAATAGAAATATTAAAATTATTTTTTTTATTTAAAAAAAAATAAGTTTTATTAATTTGTAAATTTAAATTTAATATTTTTTTATCAAATATAATATTTAAATTATTAAGTAGATTTAACTGTTTATAATTATTATATTTTAATACTAATAATGGATCTAATTTGGAACTTTTATTATAAAATAATAATAAAAAGATATTATTATATGAAATTAAATTATTTATTGAAAAAGAAACAAAAAAATATTTTTTTAATTTTTTATTAATAATATAGATTTCATTGTTATTAAATTTATTTAAAAAATTATAAAAAATATTAATACTTAAATTGATATTCTTTATAAATTCTAAAAAAGTAATATTAGAAAAAATTAAATTATATTTAATATTATTATTTATATTAATTTTGTCTTTTTTATTAAAATTTTTATTTTTATATAAATCTATTTTAAAATTTGAAGATAAAAATGAAGAAATATAGCTTGAAAAATAAAAATAAACAAGTTCTTTGTTCAAATATAAAATTTTTTTTTGATTACTGTGTAATTTGTTATTCTCTAATACTAAGTTTTTTAAATTAGTTTTTGATTTTAATAAATTATTTATGTTTAAATTCTTATTTAATAAAAAATAAAATATAATTGAAATATGAGAAATATTAAATAAAATACATTTTTGTTTAAAAAAAAATGTATTTAAAAATAATTTTTCAGAGTAAAATAAACCGTAATTACTATTATTTGGTAATATTATTTTTAATTTATTATTTAATAAATTTTGTTTATTTTTAAAATAAACAAAATTATTTTTTTTAAAAAATAATTTTTTATTTTTTATAATATTATTTTTATTAAATAAAAAAAATGATTTATTAAAAAAGTTATTTTGTATTTTATAAAAAAAATTAGAATTTATGTTATGTTTTTCAAAAAACGATAAAAATAAATAATTAAAATTATTTGAATTATATAAATTTGATTTAATTAAATAAATATTATTATTATTTAATAAAGTTTTATTATATATTAAAATATTTTTTTGTTCTAGAAAATCCTTATTTATTTTTAATAAAATATTATTATTACTATTTTGAAAAAGTTTAATATTTTTATAAAAATAAATTATATTATTAGAAAAATAATTTAAAAATACATTATATGATTTAATATCTAATTTTTTATCAATAGTTAATAGATTTATACTAGTCTTAATATTATTATTTAAGAAATAAAAAGGCCATATTGAAAGATTGATATTTAAATAGGGTTTAAAAATATTTTCAACTGTAGTTGAATTATCGTTAATTTTATTAAATAAATAATGTTTATTTAATAACCTTTTTTCTATTTTATTAAATTTATTATTTAATTTTTTATATAATAATTTATAAAAAATAGCTAAGATAAAAAAGTTTAATGATGAATTATTAAAAAATAAATAAGAAGGATTTTTATTAAAATTATTACAAATTTCAACTGAATTAGAAATAGAATCAAAATCGTCTAATTTATTAAATAGATTATTTTCACTAATATTACTACCCAATTTATTATAAAAAAAACTTATTATTGTACCTTTTTTATTATTATAGTTTAATTCAAAAAAACCAAAATCAAAATTATTAGATTTATTAAATATTTTTTTAATATTATTATGTTTAGAAAAACTTTTTAAATTTGAAATAAAAAACTTTTTATTTTTTTGTGATCGATTATTTTTAATTGAATAATCATTATTAAAATAATATTTATATTTTAAATTTTTTAATTTAAATAAAACCGGGTACTTTAAATTTAAATTATTAAGTGTTATATTTTCAAAAACATTCAAAACTGCTTTATTTTCTATAATAAATAAATTTGTTAAAATTAAATTAAAAGGCGTTTTAAAAATATAAAAATAATTATATTTTATTATTTTTTTAAAAAATTTTGGTTTGTTTAATTTACAAAATAAAAAACAACTTATTGGTAAAATATTATTATTATTATAGTTTTCAAATAATATTACTTTATTTATTGAATTTAAATTAATACATATTTTGTAAATAAAACCATAAGAATTTTTTTTTTTATTAAAAAAAGGTAAAAAATAAGTTTTTTTTAGTTTTTGTATATTATTATTAAAATTATTATTAAAATTTGAATATTTAAAAGAATATGTATTAATATTTGAATAAATTTTTTTATTTTTAATAGAAGTTTTAATAAATAATTTTGAAAAATTATTTTGTTTACTAATAAATTTTTTTTTAAAAGTAGTTGAGACTTGAAAATAATCATAGTTTATAAATAAATTAGATTCTAAAATAGAATAATATAAAATTTTATGAGTATTTATTTTATTATAAAAATTAAAAATTTTGAATTTTTTAAAATTAGGATTATTAAAATAATTTTTATTTTTTTTACTTAAATAAAAATTATTTTTATTTGGAAAAACTAAATTGTATAAACAAATGAAATTATTAAAAAAAATAAAGTATACAGCTCTACTTAA